>JABAOH010001432.1_pt1 | contig 22423 bp, 21 predicted proteins | sample 7062181 | NCBI WGS metagenome assembly JABAOH01 (sample SAMN14538630, study PRJNA623070) | marine sediment metagenome | biome: marine biome [ENVO:00000428]; feature: marine pelagic biome [ENVO:01000023]; material: deep marine sediment [ENVO:00002113]; isolation source: pool of 5 deep marine... | reverse complement strand
CCCTCGGCGATCACCCGATCGATGGTCTCCAGCTCCAACTCCTCCCCCTGCGGATAGTCCCCCGAATAGCATCCGTCACACTTGAGGTTGCATCTCATGGTCGGACTGATGAGAAGGGCATCGGGTGGATAGACTCCCGTCTTCGCCTCGAACTCCTTTCTCCTGTTGGTACCAACCAATAACTGATTGACGATGAAGTTCGTGATGATCTTCTTGCGGTGAAGGGGATTTATCTCCTTCACTATCCTCTTGGCCACCTGAAGCCCTGGGTGCCCCTGTTTGAAGAGCTCCCTGATCCACCGGATCTTCCTCCGATAGGATTCCTTCTTAGGGATTTTCTCGGCCAGATACGTTAGGCGGATTAAACCTTCATCGGATGTGTTGGCCAAAAGGGACAGGGCACTGGTCGTGAATTTCTCAAGGGAATAGTGCTTCATCCTCATGTAGGCATTCATTCTAGACATTCACCACCCCTTCTCCACGGGATTCTACCTCCATACCAAACTCCGCAGGTAAAGCATACAGATCTTAAAGGTATCAACCACCGGCCTAAAGTGGCTCGTGCTCGTGTCACTGATGGCGTGACCGGTAATTGGAATGTTTACCACACTATACCCCTTTTTGCAAGCCTTGATAAGCAGCTCCATCTCCGTTTCGTAGGTTGAGGTGGTCAGCTTCAGGTCTCTGAGCACGTCAGTACGGATGAGACGGTATCCGGATTGACTGTCGCTTACCAAAGTCTTGGTAAGCCGCGAAACGGCTTTCGCTCCCAATCGGTTCCAGAAACACCTCAGCCAGGGCATTTCATTGAACTGGGTAGCCCTGGATCCAATGATGATATCCGGACTTTGCTTCCGATACACCTCTGCAAACCGCGGGATCTCAGCGGCATCGTGTTGGCCATCAGCATCAAGGGTGATGACCGCTTCATACCCGTGCTCCATCACATAGGTGAAACCCGTTCGAAGGGCACGACCCTTTCCCCTGTTCCCGGGGTGTTGTAACAGGACAACCCCCATCTCCCTTCCAACTCGTGAGGTGGAATCCGACGATCCATCGTCCACGACGATGATATCATGACGGCTCCTCTTTACCCCTTCAATTACCCCCCTTAGGGTCGCTTCGGCATTGTAAGCGGGTATGAGTACGCACAACTGGCTCAAGGTGAATCCCCGCAGATCTCCCTGATGGCACCGAAGGGGAAATCCGCTATAAGCCTCTCCAGCCTCTCCTCGGTGCTCTTGATCTTTCCGTGACAGACGAAACGCTTGCTCACGGGCAATGGAATTCTCGGAGGGTCGGGATCGAATTCGGAGGGATGGAGGAAAATCACCACCGGGACCCCTTGAGAATTCAACTCCCCAATGGCCCTCCTAATCATCCCATAGGGGAAAACCCTCAAACCCCACCCTCCCCCTATGGGTACATTCCCCACCCAGGTATTCTTAACGAGGGGGGGGAATTCCTCAATCTTCCCGTGCTCTGTCTGGATGGTATAGGGCTTCCTGGAGGCGCTCGGAATCCCGATAATCCTCAGAGGGGCAATACTGGAGTCATATCGGAACCCATTCACCGCCAAAATAGGTAAGGCCCAAAGGGAATTCCTTCGCCCCTTTTTAATAGACCACTCCGGGGCCCTATAACCACAAACCTCACCGCCGGTAACCCACTGAATGACCCTCTTCGATCGGTTCAGGTCCTTCTCGAACTCATCTGGAGTCATTTTATAGACCTGTGTATGGCCGAACCCGTGGGAAGCGATCTCATGGCCCTCTTCCGCGATCATCTTGATCACCTCGGGGAGCCGTCGGGCGACGTACCCGAGAACGAAAAAGGTCCCGAAGACCCGGTTCTTGGAGAGGATCTCCAGGATCTTCATGACGTTTTTCTCCACCCTGCTCTCACAACGATCCCACTGGGATGGAGGAATGATGGTTTCGATATCACAGATATGAAACCAGTCCTCCACGTCGACCGTTATGGCATTGAGGACTTCCTTCATCGGTGCGCTAAGAATCTCCTCATATCCCTATCGTAAAGAAGGGCAAAAAGTGTTAAGACCCTGCCCAACACGGGCCAAGGGTCCTCTCTTGAAATTATATCATAGCAGGTATTTTCATGGAAGAAATCGAAAAAAGGGGGGGAGAGGTGGAATCGATTCGGGTTCCAGAGGAAGTGGAAGAGATCTCCGGGAAGGAGCCAGCGGCAACGTCTGCCAACCTCATAGGTGAGGACGGGTTCGAAGGACTCCCCCTTCGCCATACGGTAAATGAGATAGGGGAAATCGACGCCGGAGAAGATGGCCAACTGGAGAGACCCCCAGAAACGGGGATTAACCTCCATCAGCTTGGGGGTATTATCCCTGGGATCTATTTTGAACTCGACCATGGCCACACCGAACCAGTCCAGGGCCTTGAGTAGCGACAGCCCCAGTTCCAAAACTTGAGGGTGTAAGACCGACTCCCTCAGGGTGCTGGGACCACCACTGATGGGATATTCCCTCAAGCGCCGATGGACGAAGGCCGCCTTCACCTTTGAATCTTCACCGAAAAGGGCCGATACCCCGAGGGAGTCCCCCTCCGGAGGGATACGCTCCTGAACCAGGGGAAGGGGATACTTCTGGTGAACTCCGAGGTAGGCCGATGGAAGGTCCTGAGCTTCAGTTACGTAACGAACTCCAAAAGCTCCGGAGCTAACCCGGGGTTTAATCACGGCCGGAAGTGCAACCCGGCTTATCTTCACTCCATCAGGGGTCTTGAAGAAGGAGGTCTTTGGACAGGGAATCCCCTTTCCCATGGCGAACTTCAGCAGCCGCTCTTTGTCCCGGACGAATTGAATCTTCTCGTAGGGTGCAACGGGGAGAAAGACCAGTGAATCGAAGAGGTCTCGATGCCTTGCGAGCAGCAGCAGCGTCTCCTCCTCCATGGGAAAGATTGCCCTGTAACCGGTCGTAACCTCCCTCCGCAGGCGTTGAAGAAACCCGTCGGGTTCCCTGATGGGTGAGGGATATATGACCCGCTGCGAACAGTATTTCGAGAAGAAGGAAGTTGCAATGCCGGTGCTCTCGCCAACGGTGACCCGAATCCCCTTCCTCCCCAGGGAGCGGACAACTGCTAACGTCTTTCTCCAATGACCGTCGGTGACGAAAACCCCCATCTCTATCGGTATGAAGGCGAGTCTAACTCCCTTGATTGATTCGGTGAAGAGGGAGCCTTGCAAAATCGCCCTTGGTTGAAAAAATCCCATCCGGGATTTTTCCGTGGAGGAAATGGATCAGTAAACGGTGGAGAACTGCTCGAACTCCCCCAAATAATCCTCCCAGTGCGTATCAACGCTTTGGACGTGAGCACCAGGAGGGCCCTTATGGCACCACTCGATCATTTTCTCTACCCCATCCCGCTCCCCTTCGAAGACCGCTTCCACCTTTCCATCCCACCTATTCTTTACCCATCCCAAGACATTGAGACGAGTGGCCACCTCCTGGGTACTATAGCGGAAGAAGACCCCCTGAACCCTCCCTCCTATGATAACCCGTGCCCTTGCCTTTTGCGTCCCTTGCTCCTTGTTCATTCAGCTAACCGTGCCCACCATCGGAAATAGTCTCAGTCGGGTTACTATAATTCAGCAAAATTAGCATACACCTTCACAAAAAGCAATTGCCTGAATCCCGGAGTTTTCTGAGCTTTTTAGGAAGCATTCTTGTAACCTGTTGCCTCTATGACGTATAGTTAATGATATGTTCTTCTGAAACTCCAGCCTAAATGAAACCATCAGTGGTTGGAATTATCCCCCTGCTCAAGGTCGAAGATGAGGAAAGAGAAGTCGCTATCCTGAAATGTTACATTTAATGAAAGAATCATACCCTGAAAAAATATGTGCCGGCAAAAGACCAGGAACTCCCCACTAATTCTCTTGCAAAGGGAATTTAAAGTTTTATATAATCTTGGATCATCTCGGTATTGCCAATGAAGAAATTCATAAGGGTTACTCCTGAAACCCACGGATTTGACTTAAGTCAAGGTTGAGGGGAATTAAGTGCGGGAAACTTGGTAAATTCCCAGTGAAATATGGAACTCAAGAGGATATGGAGATGAATGGGTTCTATCTAGGTATCGACGTCGGATCGGTAAGCGCCAATACCGTGATCGTGGACACCAATCGAATGGTTGTCGAAGAACACTATACGCGAACCAAGGGACAACCATTGAGGACAGTTAAGACGGTCTTGAATGAAATATTGGGGCGTATTCCGCAGGAGAGGTTTCAGGCGATTTCCCTAACGGGAACGGGCGGAAAACTTCTGGCTGAGCTCCTGGGCGGGCAATTCGTGAACGAAATCATAGCGCAAGCTAAGTCGGTCTCCTTTCTCCACCCGGAAGTACGAACCATAATCGACGTGGGGGGAGAGGATTCCAAGCTCATCCTGGTCGACTACGATGGCACGAATGGACACTTCAAGATCAGCGATTTCTCCATGAACACCCTTTGCGCGGCGGGAACGGGCTCTTTTCTGGACCAACAGGCCAGCCGTCTGGGTTTGACCATCGAGGAGTTCGGGGAACTGGCATTGAGGTCGGAGAACCCTCCCAGGATTGCCGGAAGATGCAGTGTCTTTGCAAAGACGGATATGATCCACTTGCAGCAGATCGCCACCCCCGACTATGATATCGTTGCCGGCCTCTGCTTTGCCCTGGCCAGAAATTTCAAGAGCAACATCGCAACGGGAAGGACTTTCGTCAAACCCATCTCTTTTCAAGGGGGTGTAGCCGCCAATCTGGGCATGAGGAGGGCATTTCTGGAGGTCTTGGATCTACGTGAGGGTGAACTGATCATACCCAAATACCACGCCTCCATGGGGGCCATCGGTGCCGCCTTGATGACCATGGAAGATGAGGCCTTCGATCACCCCTTCATCGGCCTGGAAAGGCTTGAGGACTACATCAATCACCACAGGGAGAAGAGAGCGAGCCTGGAAGAACTCTCCCTATCGGAGAATCACCTGAAAACCAGGGAAAAAGGTGTCGAGATTCCTCTCCAGGATAAAAAGCTCAATGCGTACCTGGGTTTGGATGTGGGCTCCATCAGTACCAATCTGGTGGTCATCGATGAAGATGAAAACGTGCTGGCCAAGCGATACCTCATGACGGCGGGCAGACCTATCGAGGCTGTTAGAAAAGGGCTCAAGGAGATCGGGGATGAGATCGGGGATCGGGTTTGCATAAGGGGATGCGGGACCACGGGATCCGGAAGGTATCTCACCGCCGATTTCGTGGGGGCCGACATCGTCCGAAACGAGATTACGGCTCAGGCAACAGCCGCAGCACATATTGATCCCCATGTAGACACCATCTTCGAAATCGGGGGGCAGGATTCGAAGTACATCAGTCTCGAAAACGGCGTAGTCGTGGACTTCGAGATGAACAAGGTATGTGCCGCGGGAACTGGTTCCTTCTTGGAGGAGCAGGCGGAGAAGCTGGATATCTCCATAAAGGAGGAGTTCGGGACATTGGCCCTCCAGGCCCGACAACCCACCAGAATGGGGGAGAGGTGTACCGTCTTCATCGAGTCGGATCTGGTACACCATCAACAACGGGCCGCCAGGACCGATGATCTCGTGGCGGGATTGAGTTACTCCATCGTCCAAAACTACCTCAACCGGGTAGTGGGGGAAAAACGGATCGGAAACCGCATCTTCTTCCAGGGGGGTACGGCCTTCAACAAGGGGGTAGTGGCCGCCTTCGAAAGGTGGCTTGGGAAGGACATCGTCGTCCCCGAGAACCACGATGTAACCGGGGCCATCGGAGTTGCCATCCTGGCCAAAGAAGAAAGCACCTGGGAGGAGAGCACTTTCAAGGGGTTTGACCTCAGCGAAAGGAAATACGAGCTTACTACCTTCGAATGTAAAGGTTGTTCTAACATGTGTCTCATTCGAAAGGTGAGCATCGAGGGTGAGAAACCGCTCTTTTACGGAAGCAGGTGCGAAAAGTATGACGTCATCAAAAGGAGTAAAGGCGAGGAGCTGCCGGATATCTTCGCCGAGAGGGAAAGGCTCCTCTTCGCCCCCTATGAAGGGGAGGAGGACTTGCCCGAGGACGCCCCGGTTATCGGTATTCCCCGGATTCTGCACTTTCACGAGCTTTTTCCCTTCTGGAAGGCATTTTTTACGGAATTGGGCTATCGAATTGTCCTTTCAGATTTCACCAACAAGGAGCTCATCCGAGAGGGAGTGGAGACCATTGTGGCTGAGACCTGCTTTCCCATTAAGGCGGCCCATGGCCATGTCCTCAATCTCTTGAAGCAAGGCATCAAGGATATCTTCATCCCCAGTGTCATCAACATCAAATCCCCCGATCCCGAAATTGGGCTCACCCAAACCTGTCCCTACGTTCAATCCTTTCCCTATGCGGGGAAATCGTCCATCGACTTCAACCATTATGGGGCCAGAGTTCTCCAACCCATCATCCACTTCGGGTGGGAGAGAGAACACGTGCAAAAGGAGTTGGTCCAATTCGGAAAGGAGTTGAAACGGGGCGCCTCCAAGGTGAGGGAAGCCTTCGCCAAAGCCGAGGCAAATCAGAAGAAGTTCTACGATACCTTGATCCAGAGGGGAAGAGAAGCCTTGGAGAGACTGAAACCTGGAGAAAGGGCAATGGTTATCGTGGGGCGGCCCTATAATAGTTGCGATTCCGGTATCAACCTCGAAGTTCCCAAGAAACTCAGGGAGCTGGGGGTGCTCGCCCTTCCCATGGACTACCTATCCTTGGATTCGGTTTGGCGCAAAGAGGGGATAAAGGAGATGTATTGGCGCTACGGACAGAAGATCCTGAGCGCGGCCCACCTTACCAAGGAAAATCCGAATCTCCATGCGGTCTTCATCAGCAACTTCGGCTGTGGACCGGACTCCTTCATCCTCCATTTCTTCAGGGATACACTGAGGGGTAAGCCCTTTTTGCAATTGGAGATCGATGAGCACAGCGCGGATGCAGGGGTGATTACTCGATGCGAGGCCTTCCTGGACAGCCTCAAGCATGCCAAAGAAGGGGTGGAGGAGAAAATCCGGAGGCCGTTGAAGACCGATACCACGAGGAAGATCTATATCCCATACATGTGCGATCACTCCTATGCACTAGCAGCTGCCTTTGAGGCCTGCGGCATCTCGGCGGATGTATTCCCCGAGTCGGATGAGGAGACCCTCTTCTGGGGGAGGAAGATGACCTCCGGTAAGGAGTGCTACCCCTGCACGCTGACCACAGGGGATATGATAAAGCTGGTGAGGGATCCCAACTTCGACCGGGATAGGGCCGCGCTATTCATGCCCTCGGGAAACGGCCCCTGCAGGTTTGGTCAATACAATCGCTTTCAGCGTATCGTCCTCGACGAGCTCGGATTTGAGGACGTTCCCATATACTCACCAAATCAGGACGAGACCCTCTACACGGATTTGGGGATCATGGGCTCCAAATTCACCCGATTGGGATGGCAGGCCATTGTCGCCGTGGATCTGCTGATCAAAAAGCTTCTGGAGACAAGGCCATACGAGAGGAATGAGGGTGAGACCGATAGGGTATACCGGGAATGCCTGGATTCGATCTGCGAGGCCATCAAGGATGAAGGCGATCTGGAGGTGGCCTTGAAGGAGGCCCGGGATAAGCTAAATGGGATTGAAGTAGAGGCGCCGGGCGCACGCCCCCTGATCGGGATCGTGGGTGAGATTTACGTCCGTTCCAACCCTTTTGCCAACGAGGATGTGATCCGGAAGATCGAACAGTTCGGTGGGGAGGCATGGCTTTCGCCGGTGTCGGAATGGGTTCTCTACATCAACGCCATGGGGAAGAGACACAGCTTGAGGCACAAGAGATTCTCCAACCTCTTGAAAATCTTCCTCACCGACTACTACCAGAAAAAGGACGAACATCGTCTGACGAAGATCTTCAGGGGACACCTCAGAAACCTCCATGAGCCAACGGTAAAATCGATCCTGAAACAGGCAAGGCCCTATCTCCACGATTCCTTCGAGGGAGAGGCGGTCTTGAGCGTCGGACGCACGGCCGATTTCGCCCATTCGGGGTGCAGCGGAGTGGTCAACGTCATGCCCTTTACCTGCATGCCGGGGACAGTAGTCAGCGCAATCCTCAAGCGGTATCGGGAGGAGAATAATAACCTCCCAGTCCTCAACATGGCATACGATGGTCAGGAGCAGACCAACACCCTAACCCGCCTTGAGGCCTTCATGTACCAGGCTAAGCAGTATCGGGAGAAGAATCTGCTGAACAGCCGCAGATAATACAACAGGCCTGGGTTACACTGGGGCTAAGACTCAAAGGATTGATACTGGTTTTGGCACAGAGGGGAGGGGGAATGGTTTCGCCATTTCCCTATGTCCAGGATAAGATGACCATTCCCAAGAGAACCATGATGAGCCCCCAGAATCGATACGTCCTATCCTGAGCCGATTTGAACCACCAGTCGAATAGGGCCTTTATTTGACCCCGCGGGCCCAATAAGAAGTAAAGTCCCTTCCCAATGGCCAGAAGGCCGAGGATGAGGATAAACCAAAAGGCACCGCTTGCCCTTGCGGCGAGGATCAGAAGAACGCCAACGACCATGGGAATGAATGCCAGGAATTTCGGGTTCATTTTGGCCATGGAATTCCTCAGAAAACGGCGGCTCTCCTCCGTGTAAAGGATGAATGAGGTGCCCGCTGCAATCCAGAAAAAGGCTAAAACGTATAAAACCCAAATCATGAATATTTCCCCCTTAGCATATGAGTTTAATGATTGGATGGATTCGCTATAACAGGCATGAGCCGCCCATCCTGGTTATTCATTCGTACCATCATTTTATCCTGAAGGAAAGGGAATTGAAAGGCAAAAAAATTCATTGCCTCGTAACTCAGTAGAGAAATGGTTACATACAGGGTAGATTTGTGAAGCTCCCCGCCCACAGGGCGGGACTTCCCGGAAATGAAATCTCATTTTTCATTGTGCCCCTTGACCCCGCCTACAAGGCGGGGCTTGCGGGGCACTTGCCGGTCAAACCCTTTCGATAGAAAGAAAGGCCTTGAGAGATTTCCACCTGTAACCAATGGGAGCACGAAATGGAGGGAATATGTCTGGGAAAAAGGAGCTAAGAATCAAAGATCATCCCGAACGGTGGGTAGAGGAGAGGATAAAGGGCTTTATCGCCGAAAATGAGAGCAACCGATTGGCCTTGGATGGGGAAGTGATCTACGATGAACCCCTGGTGGGTTTTGCCCGGGGGGACGATCCCCTCTTCAGGAGGTATAAAAAGGTCATCGGGAAATTCCACTACACTCCCCTGGAATGGATGAAGCTCGGTCTGGGTGAGAAATCTCCTCCGAACCTTCGGGCAAGGGATCTGAGGGTGATTGCATGGGTCCTTCCTATTACAGAAAAGACCAGAACGGAGACCCGGATGCAAGGGAAGGTCACCTCTCGAAGGTGGGCCCATACCCGGCTCTACGGAGAGGAATGTAACCAAGCCCTCCGGAGTTACGTGGTCTCTATGCTCACGGAGAAGGGCTACCTGACCGTGGCCCCTTTTCAGAGCAGCTTCTTTGCCACCCTAAAGGATAACCGGATAGGGTATACATCCAACTGGTCGGAACGCCACGTCCTCTATGCCGCCGGGCTCGGGACCTTCGGCCTCTCCGACGGACTGATTACGCCCAAGGGCAAGGCAATGCGCTGTGGCAGCGTCGTCACAAATCTCCCCCTGAAGCCAACCCCACACCCATATCGGGGAAGAGGCGATTATTGCCTCTTTCATCGACAGGGGACGTGCATGGAATGTGCCCATCGCTGCCCCGTAGGGGCCATCACGGAGAAGGGGCATGACAAGAATGTCTGCAGGAGCTTTGTTCACGAGAGGATGAAACGTTATATAAGGCAAAACTATGATATCGAAATCCATGCCTGTGGGCTCTGCCAGACAGGGGTTCCGTGTGAATTCGAGATTCCTGGTTAATCAGTTTCTGGCTACAAACAGTTCTTTGGAGGCTTTCATGAGATCTCCGGGGAAAGGGATTCGGGTAGAAGTGTTGATGACGTTCAAAGTCACCCATAACGAAATGTTGGTCGACAGAAGGATAAGGTGAGGGGGAATGGGAGGTAAAAAGGACGATCCGACGAAATCAGCTCATCATTGGTTCCAAGGCAAACAGGTGGACCGAACCAGGAAGGCGCTGGAGAGAAACGGTTTTGAAACCCAATTCGTGCCCGACGGTCAATCGGCGGTAACTACCATCATGGATATGATCCCAGATGGCGCCACGGCGGGTATTGGTGGTTCGACGACCTTGAATCAAATCGGCTTCTTCGAGGCAGCGAAAGCACGTGGAGTGAAGCTGCTAAACCCTTTTGTCCAGGGTACTGCTCCGGAGGAACGAAATGCAATGACCAGAAAGATCTTCTCATGCGATTACTTCTTGTGCAGCACCAATGCCATCACCGAGGAAGGCCAGTTATATAATGTCGATGCCACCGGCAACAGGGTTGCGGCCATGTTCTTCGGTCCCAAGAAGACCATTGTGGTCTGCGGGATCAACAAGATTGTGAAGGACATGGATGAGGCCCGAAAGAGGGTTTGGAACCTGGCTGCGCCCATGAACGCCAAGCGGCTGGGTCGCAAGACCCCTTGCACTCAGACAGGGGTCTGTTCGGACTGCAACTCACCCGAGAGGATTTGCAATATATCCGTGGAGATCGTGAAGAAGCCCTCCCGATCCGATATCCTCGTTCTTCTCGTCGGGCAACTGCTGGGTTTGTGAGAACTGATACCTTACGGGACGATCACCACCTTTATGGCTTCCTCCCCCTCGATTTCTCCTCCAACAAGACGGACTGCCCTCTCGGCTTCTTCAAGGGGAAAGCGATGGGTCACCATTTTCTCGATGGGATATCTCCTCGATTCCGCCAGGGCGATGGCTGGAATCACTGACTGCATATTGTGGCTGTACACCCCTTGAACCCTGACCTCCTTGAAGACAACCTTATCCACCACAAGGGGTATCTCCTTTTCGATTCCATACAGTCCCGGAAGAATCACCGTTCCCCCGCTCCCGACGAGATCCAGGGCTTTGATAGCGCCCTCTGGGTTACCGGTTACATCCATGACCACATCGGCCATCTTTCCTGCCGTCACCTCCTTGACGGCCCCCACTGGGTCCTCTTTCTCCACATCAATACAGTGGGTCGCCCCAAATTCCCTGGCCAGATCAAATCTCCTCCGGTCTTTTTCCAACCCGGTGACGATGATGTTCCGGGCGCCGGATTCCCTTGCCACGATTACTCCAGCCAGTCCTTGCTGTCCCGGACCCTCAATGACCACCGTATTCCCGATGGAAACCCCACCCATCGTTCGCAACCATCGGATGGCATTCCCCAGGACGGCGCAAATCAGTACCGCTGCCTCCAGCGGCAGCTCCCGGCTAACCTTGTGGACCAAGGCCCTTGGGGCGATATAGAGATATTCCCCATAAGCCCCCCACAGATGGGGAGGCTCCTTGCAGGAGATCATGTTCCCGTACGTGAGAAAAGACTCACATTGGCCGTAGTTGCCTGTGATACAAGCGTAACACTGACCACACCCGAAAGCGTATTCGATGATCACCCGGTCGCCTACCTCCACCCCGTGCCTCTTGGCGGCGGCATCCCCGATCTCCTGGATTCGTCCGATCATTTCATGTCCCATGATGATGGGGTATGGGCGAGGGCCTCTGGTAGCCTTTCCCCGAAACATGCCGGGGTCGGATCCGCAGACGCCTGCCATCTCAACCTTCAAAAGTCCATCCTCCGCTCCAATACGGGGAAGGTCGAACTCCCACAGGGACATTTTTCCGGGGGTTTCCAAAACCATAGAGCGCGTTTTTCGGGACACCTGATCACCTTTTACCCAAAATCTTCCTGGCCTCAGAGTGTTAGCTCATTCCCTATCGAACATCCCGCCCATTCCACCGAATCGCGCCTTCTTACCGGATGAACTCAAAAACTTCCGAAACCGGCTTCCGTTCTTTCTGTGGACTTTCGTCGGGATACCCCACTGCTACAACTGAGACCAAACCCATCCCTTCCGGTACTGACAACAATTCTTCGATTTCCTTCTTTGCAATAAGCGGCGCGGCAAGCCAGACCGCACCGAGACCCATGGCGTGAAAAACCAGCAATAAGGTGGTAATGGCTGCTGCAGCGCTCTGTATTCCTGTTGGGGCAAATCTTCGAAATCCCCGAATTTGCTTCGCCTCGGGGTCAGATGGCTCCCGAACTGCCAAAATTCTATCCGCCACGCTCTCATATCGACGCATAAAAACCGCGATGCAAACCGGGGCATGCCTGAAATAGGAGGTATTCTTCCTATATCTCTCAACGTCCTCTTTCCAACGGTCCGCCTCTGGCCATGAGGCAATCTTATCCGCCACAGACTGAACAGCATCGGCCATCCGCACAATGAGCTCACGATTTGTGACCACCTTGAACCTCCATTCCTGAAAATTGCCGCCGTTTGGAGCCCAGGTCGCCATTTCCACAGCCCGGACAAGCACATCTTCTGGAACTTCTTGGTTATTCCATCGACGAACGGAACGTCTACCCTTAATGATTTCCTCGAGTTCTTCGATTTTCATCCCATCTCCTCCAGTTGCAGGGAATAGTACGTATTCTCGCAAAAAATCGTTTCGTTCTATCTTTATTATTTTCGTCTCCTTTGTCAAGATTAAGCACGAGATTCTAGTGGAGTTTCCTGGATTTTAAACGTCGTATCTGTGTAACATGTTGATTATAAATGAAATTCTAGGTTTCCTCGGTGAACGCCGGTGTCCCTGAGCGAAATCTGCTGGAGAAGTGGGGTACCCATCGAGGGTGAGCAGGAAGGGGAAAGCCGGTCCTTTAGAGACCGGAAGGGGTAAGCATTCCCCGCCTGCGAGCCCCGAAAGGGTCACTTCGGAGGCACTGAAGCGAAGGGACAGCGGTGTTTATCGCGACAAAAGTCCGGAAACTCCAGGAGATTCTATCATTGCTTATTCGTGAGCTTTTCAGTAAAATAGAGAGTATTACTATTCGAGCCTGCAAACAGGGAAGGATGAAAGGAGAGGTTGATGTGCCCGCAATGTCAGACCGAGCTGAAGCGCTGGAACGATCTGAAGGGAGAAGAACAAGATCGTATTAAAGAGCTTGCCAACAGAGATGCCCAATCGCTGGATCACCGTACCACCAAACACCTATTCTGCCCCACGTGCTACTTCGAAGCCCATGGGTGAATGTCACCCTATGTGTGAGTAGGGCTACTCGCAATCCCAAAGTCTGTTGCCATATTGTATCCCCTTGAGAATTTCCTTCCATGGAAATTCCTTCGCCTGTATCCCTTATTACCCAGCAAATGGATGAAACCAGCAGAAGGAATTTCCCCCCGCATAAAAGACCTTGATATGTCCCCCCCTAAAACGTAAAATCGCTATCATCGCTCAAAATAACGTGATTGAGCGGCCCATAGGGATAACTGATTAGTCGGTGGATTCATCATGAGGACGAGAGCCACGGACGGGGGCGGGAAACGCTGGGCCATATTTGCCATACTATCCTCAATGTTTGTCCTCTCCATGTTTTACCGGGTTTCCAATGCCGTAATTGCACGGGAGTTAGCCCGAGACCTAGGGTTGAGCGCGGAATCCCTGGGCCTTTTGGGAGGCGCATTCTTCTATTCCTTCGCGCTTGTTCAGGTGCCCATGGGGACGGCTCTCGACCGGATAGGCCCTCGCATCATGATCACCCTACTCCCCTTATTGACTGCTTTGGGGGCATTTCTCTTCTCCCTTTCCGAGGGCTTTACCTTGGCCTTCATCGCACGGCTTTTGATGGGAATGGGTATGGCATGTGTTCTCATGGGTACTTTCAAGACCCTCACTACCTGGTTCTCCGGCGACGAATTCGCCACCATGGTAGGTGTGACCTATTCGGTGGGGACATTGGGAAACATTCTGGCCACCTCTCCTCTGGCATATATGGCCTCCCTATTGGGCTGGAGGACTTCCTTTGCCATCATCGGAATGGCGACGATCCTGGCATGCGCCCTGGTTTTCAAAGTCGTAAGGGATCGACCTGGAAACCCGAAAACGGAGCACGTTACGGCACATGCAGCGGAAAAAGAGGGGCATATTCCCATCCTGTTTTCCTTGCGGATACTCTTTGGAAGCCTGGCATTCTGGCAGATTTCGGCGACCAACTTCTTTCGGTACGGTACATTCGTCGCCATTCAGGGGCTCTGGGGCGGCCCTTATCTGATGGATGTGTTGGGATACTCACCTATAAGGGCTGGAAACATCTTGATGATGATGTCCTTGGGCGCCATTATCGGCAGTCCCCTGGGGGGCAGGCTCTCCGACAGGGTGTTTCGCTCGAGGAAAAAGGTAGTGATCGGGGGAATGTTCGCCTACGCCGTGGGAATCTTCTTTCTTACCGGCTGGACACGGATTACCCATGAGGTATTTTACTATGGACTCTTCTTTTCCCTGGGGTTTTCTATGTCCGCTGGAATGGTCGTCTTTTCCCAGATCAAAGAGCTCTTCGACATTCGAATGTCCGCCACCGCGATGACAGCCATCAACTTCTTCACCATGATGGGGTCGGCGGTTTACATGCAGGCCATGGGCAAGATCATCGAGATATTCCCCAACGTGGGAGGCGTTTATCCCCCCAGGGCTTATCATATCGCCTTCTCATCATGCCTTTTGGGGATCGCAATCACACTTTCCTTTTACGGCTTTTCAAAGGACACCAGGCCATACAGTTCCTCAAACATTGGGATAGGCGAAAGCTAACCGAGACGGGTTATCCCCGCCGTATTGGCCTTTTAGCGGACTATCGGAGGGAGATGCGCCCTTTGAAAAGGCTTGACAAAGCCCCCGCGATGTGATGGCATAGTACCGCATTATGAATGCCGAAAATAAGGTCATGGATCTTTCGGAGGCAATCCGTCGTTTTGTTCACGATGGGGATCATATCTCCATTGGGGGTTTCACCATAACGAGGAACCCCATGGCCCTGGCCTATGAGATCATCAGGCAGGGCAAGAGACACCTTCACATCTACGTCCACTCCCACGGGCAGGCCTTCGATCTGCTCATCGGCGCGGGCTGCGTTGACGCCATTGAGGTGAGCTACGGCGGTACCGCCAGATTTTCCCCGGGAGGTGGTATCCGGTTCAAAAAGGCCATCGAGGGGGGAAAGATCCATTTCGAGGATTACACCAATTTTCAGATGACCCTGAGGTTTTTGGCCGGGGCCATGGGCCTTCCCTTCATGCCCATCCGATCCTTGCTGGGAACGGATGTGGTCAAGAAATGGGGGTTCGATGCGGAATTTCGGGAAAGCAACCCCAAAATACCCAAAAAAAAGATGTTCGCAGTGAATAACCCCTTTACCCGGAATGGGAGGAATGAGAAGATCGTCCTCGTTCCGGCGATCAATCCAGATGTCACCTTGATCCATGCCCAGCAGGCCGATCGCCAGGGGACCGTGAGGATCAAGGGATTGACCTATACCGATGTAGAGCAAGCCAAGGCGGCCAAGTACTTAATCGTCTCCTGCGAGGAACTGGTAGAAACGGGGGCTATTCGGGAGAATCCCGATCAAAACCAGATCCCTTTTTTCATGGTCGATGCTATTGTTATCGCTCCCTATGGGGCCCATCCGACGGCCTGCTACGGATACTACGATTACGACCCATTCCACCTCAACTTATATAGGGAAATGGCATTCGATGATGGAACCTTTCGGCGATATCTGGATGAATACGTTTTGGGGGTCAAATCCCATGGTGGGTATCTTGAGAAGGTGGGAAAGGATCGCCTATCCCAGATCAAAGCTGATCCCAAGGTGGGCTATAGGCCTGGGTTGGACAGGAGGTAAAAGTGCCCCAGTATTCGTTTCGGGAGATGATGGTCTTGGTAGCCGCCAGGGAGATTCGGGATGGGGATATCGTCTTCTGCGGAACGGGAATCTCCATGGCCGCCGCCATGGCGGCCAAACATATCAGCGCTCCCCACAGCATCATCTTCTTCGAGACGGGAGGTATCGACTCCCAGCTCCTGGAACTCCCCCTCTCCGTGGGCGACCCCAGGGTAATGTTTGGAACGAGTATCAATGCCGGCTTAGCCGAGTCCTTCGGGATTTTGCAAAATCCCTTTACGGCGCCAAGGGTTGTGGGCATCTTCGGCGCCGCGCAGATCGATCGATACGGGAACCTCAATACCACATGCATCGGGGATTACTGGCGTCCCAAGGTCCGTTTTCCCGGCTGTGGAGGGGCATGCGATGCCGCCTCCTACGCGGGGAGAACCATCATCTTCATGAAGCAGGAGAAGAGGAAGTTCGTGGAGGGGGTGGACTATCTCTCTACCCCTGGATGGATTCCGGGCCCCGGGGGTCGGACGGACGCGGGACTTCCTGAGGGAGGACCAACCATGGTGATCACGGACATGGGGGTGATGCGGTTCGACGACGACTCCAAACAGATGTACCTCTCCCGCACCTATCCGGGGATTCGTCCCCAACAGGTCCAGGAGAAGATGGGTATCGAGATCGATCTGAGCAGGGCGGTGGAGGAGACGCCCCCGACGGAGGAGGAGCTGTCCCTTTTGCGGGAGAGGATCGACCCCCAGGGATTGATTATCTGATCGGGGGAATCAAGGAGAAGGGGGGTGAGAACGGAAAACTACTGATTCACCTGATGGTGCAACCTTAAGTGTAAAAAAGGAGGGAAAAATGCGAAAAGTAATCATACTATCGGTCATTGGCGCTCTCATCCTCTGCTTCGGCACGGGCATGGCACAGGAGAGAAAATTCCTCAAAATGGTCTCGGGCCCCGAAGGGGGTTCCTGGTATCCCCTGGGTTCGGGGATCATGCGGGTACTCGAGGTTAATATCAAAGATGTTTCCACATCGAACGGCCCAGGAGGTGGGGTAGGTAACTGCAAAGTCGTCCAGAGGGGGGATGCCCAATTGGGGTGGTCCTATGCCCACACGGTCTACGACGCTTACAATGGTCGTCCTCCCTTCACGAAGAAGCTGAATAAGGTCCGCTACCTGGCCTCCCTCTATCCGGGCGTTTGGCAGGTAGCCGTCCCCCGCAAGAGCAACATCCGTTCCTATGCCGACCTGGCCGACAAACGGATCGTCCCCGGAAAGGTCGGATTTTCCGGCGAAGTGCTGGGCAAGTCAATCCTGGGCGTATACGGCATCACCTATGACAGCATCAAGAAGAAGGGAGGGATCGTGAACTTCGTGGGCTATGCCGATGCCGCAGCCCTGATGAAGGATGGGCACCTGGACGCGGCCATGTTCGTGACTTCGTGTCCCCAGGCGACCATCATCGACCTCAACTTCAGGCCGGGCATCAGGCTGCTTCCCGTTGACAAGGCGCACATGAAGAAATTCATGGAGAAGTACCCCGGTTATGTGGAGACCGTGATCCCGCAAGGGGCGTACAAGGGGGTGACGGAGGATATCCCAACCATTGGCACCGTGACCTCGCTCGTTGTCTCGGCTGATCTCTCGGACGAGATGGTCTATCAGATCACCAAGGCCATCTTCGAGAACCTGCCCGAATTGGCCAAGATCAAGAAGAAGGCCATCGCCGAGGTGAGCCTGGAGAATGCCCTCAGGGGAGCTAAGATTCCCGTTCATCCCGGGGCCAAGCGCTACTACGACGAACATGGGGTGAAGGTGAAGTAAACCACGGATGTTTCATCGAATGTGGGAGGGGGAGATCGCGAATTTCCCCCTCCTCCTTCTGTAATCGGGGAAAGGAAACCTTTTTGTGGAAAAAGGGGAAGTGACCTACGGAGAGGTGAAGGATGAGACCGCCCTGGAGTGGTTCATACGGCAGGAGGGATTAACCCCTCATCATATCATCGCCATTGTCATCGCGGGGACGGGGATCTCGTTATCCCTCTATCATCTGTTTACGGGATATGCGGGTCCCGTGGAGGCCCACTCCTTCAGGTCGACCCACCTGGCCCTCATCATGATCCTGGCCTTCTTCTTCCGCCCGTTGGGTAGGAAATCCTGGAGGGATCCCATCCGCTGGACCTTTTACGTGGATTTGCTCCTCATCCTCCTGATCATCGCCATTGAGGTCTACACCCTTTACGACATTGAGAAATTCATATGGCGCCGGGGAGATCTGACGAACTGGGATATTTGGGCCGGGACCATATTGATTCTCCTGCTCCTTGAGGCCACGCGCCGGGTTGTGGGCTGGGCCATGGTCATCATCGCCTCCTTTTTTCTGATCCAAACCAGATTCTCAGACCACTTCTTCGGGATGCTCTACGGCCCCCCCAATTCCTGGTTTACCATCTTGGACTACATCTTCATGCGGGAGAACGGCATCTACGGAATCCCCATCATGGTCATGGCCACCTATATCTTCCTCTTCATCCTCTTCGGTTCTATCCTGATCCGCTCGGGCGCCGGGAGGTTCTTCATCAACCTGGCCCTTTCCCTTACGGGCCACCGGGTGGGGGGGCCGGCAAAGGCGTCCATCGTCTCCAGCGCCCTCATGGCCACCGTATCGGGCAGCGCCGTGGCCAACGTGGTCACCACGGGCTCCTTCACCATTCCCTTGATGAAGAAGGTGGGGTACCGCCCCCATTTCGCCGGCGCCGTGGAGGCCTGCGCCTCCAGTGGGGGGCAGATCATGCCGCCGGTCATGGGCGCGGCAGCCTTCATCATCGCCGAATTCCTGGCCGTCCCCTACCTCAAGGTGTGCGTGGCGGCTTTTGTACCGGCTACGCTCTACTTCTTCTCCATCTTCGTCATGGTGCACTTCGAGGCCGTAAAGACCGGTCTGGCTTCGCTGCCGAAAGCTGACCTGCCGGATTTCTGGCAGGAGATGAAGAGGGGGGGACACCTGTTGATCGCCCTTTTGGTGATCATCGTCGTCTTGATCATTGGCTATACCCCCATGTACGCGGCCTTCCTGGCCATCCTCTCCGTCTTCGGCTTGAGCTTCCTGCGGCCGGAGACCCGGATGTCGCCCGTCGGGATCCTGAGCGCCCTGGAGGATGGAGCCGCCAAGTCCGTTCCCGTCTCCGTAGCCTGTGCCTGCGCGGGCATCATCATCGGGTGCGTCTTCGTTTCGGGTCTGGGCCTCAAATTCACCAACCTCATCATCGACATTGCGGCGGGAAGGCTCTGGGTCGCCCTGGTCCTCACCATGATCGCCGCCCTCATCCTGGGAATGGGTCTGACGACCACGGCAGTATACATCACCGTGGCCGCCTTGGTCGTCCCATCCTTGGTGAAGATGGGGATTGAGCCCATGGCGGCCCATCTCTTCGCCTTTTACTATGGATTGGTCTCCGCCATCACCCCTCCCGTGGCCTTAGCCGCCTTCGCCGGGGCGGGGATTGCCGGATCAAACCCCATGCAAACGGGCTTTTCCTCCTTCCGGCTCGGCTTCGCCAAGTACATCATACCCATTGTCTTCGTCTATGTCCCCGGGATGGTCCTCGTGGGGACACCGGCTGATATTATTCGACATATCCTCATGGCGTTTATCGGGATTTTTGCCCTCACCATCGCCACCGAGGGTTGGCTGTATCGGAGGGTGAATATTATTTGGCGGATTTGCCTGATTCCCGTCTCCTTCATGCTTTTCATGCCGCAACTGGTTTACAACGCAGTGGGCATCGCCATGCTGGCGGGTTTTATCGTCTATGAGAAATTGAGGGGCAAAACGGATTAGAGGGGTTGAGATGAGGGGAAAATCCTTTATCCAGTGGGTCCTTTTACTGTGTATCGCCGCCATGCTTATCCTCTTTGAGGCCATCCATCTTCACGTCGGCTGGTATAACCTATTCCTCGTGCTCTTGATCTCATCGGCCTATATCGTGATCCTCTGCATGCGGATATTGGAGAGAAGGTGGCTTTCGCGGTAAGGAAGGAGATGGGCAAGGGGAGTACAATCGGCATTGACGAGGACGTCTTCGCCCCGGAACCGTCCCCTTTTCGTTTCATCTCTGCCTCAATAATTCATCTCTAGCCAGGTCCCTAACAGAGGGGAGGAATGTGATGGGAAAAGGGAGGAAATCTAATCTCATCCCCTTCAGGGGTAAGTTGCCACAATTGGAGGAAGGGGTATTCGTCGACCCCTCGAGCAGGCTCATAGGTGATGTAACCCTGAAAAGGAAGGCGAGCGTCTGGCCTTTGGCCGTCCTGAGGGCGGATAGCGAGGCCATCGTCATCGGCGAGAACGCGGCTATTTTGGACAAGGCGTTGGTCGAGGCGCCCGTGGGCCACAAGGTCCTGGTCGAGGGAGATGTGATCATCAGTCACGGTGCTATACTCCACGGGTGCACCATCCGAAGGGGGGCCCTCATCGGGATAGGGGCCATCGTCCTGGATGGAGCCGAAGTGGGAAGGGACTCCATCATCGCCAGCGGGAGCGTGGTCCCCCCTGGGACTCGGATACCAGAGGGTTCGTTGGTCATGGGGATTCCGGCCAAGGTAGTAAGGCCCCTGAATGAGAAGGAAATGGGAGCCAAAAAGGAGCAGTTGGCGGAGCTCAGGGAAAAGTCGGAGCAATATCGGAAGATCTTCGGGTAAAGGGGAGGTTGTCCACTGGAGTATCTGCCGCGGCGGTAAATTCGGGATAGCCGCTATTGTTGAAAAACCTTAAAATATCATGGACAAACCATTTCAGAGACCCGGATAGTTGAGTGCGCACCCGGAGATGACGTGAGACTATGGAAAAGAGATATATAACATCATTAGGGAGAAATAACTTATGAATTTTGACCTGACAGAAGAACATGTGCTTTTTCAGAAAGCTATTCGAAACTTTGCCCAGAAGGAGATCGCCCCCCTCGTAGATGAGGCAGAGGAGACCAATGTCTTTCCCAAACAGCTCTTTAAGAAAATGGGTGCCCTTGGATATTTATGTCCTAGATACCCGTTAGAATTAGGTGGAGGAGGCGGAGACAAGATTATGGATTGTATCATGGCAGAAGAGCTTAATAGGGTAAATGCAGGAATCGCTGCCTCTCTCATGGTCCAGAGTGGTCTGAGTACCCAGCCCATCTATCGGTTTGGCTCCGAGGAACAGAAGGAAAAGTTTCTTATCCCTGCTATTAAGGGAGAAAAGATCGCTGCATTTGCCCTCACCGAGCCGGACGCTGGCTCAGATGCCGCTTCCATTAAAACACGGGCCCTCAAGGATGGTGATTATTATGTTCTCAATGGAACCAAGATTTTTACTACCAATGGTCCCATCTGTGACTTTGCAACGGTGGCTGCCTATACTGACCCTAGCAAACGAGGTGAGGGTATCAACCTCTTTATTGTGGAGAAAGGTACTCCTGGATTTTCCGCCTCTCGAAAGCTCGATAAGGTGGGAAACCGATCTATTGAAACCGGTGAGCTGGTCTTCGAAGACTGCCGGGTTCCAGCCAAAAATATGATTGGCGAGAAAGAGGGCGGTGGCTTTGATATGATTGCGGATACCCTTATATCAGGGCGCATAACCTATGGNNATAGTTGCATTTCAGGCCACCCGATTCAAACTGGCGGAAATGGCCATGAATATCGATATTATGCGCTCATACACCTATCGCGTTGCCTGGATGTACGATCAGGGCAAAAATGTACGAAAAGAATCTTCCATGGTTAAACTGTTCGCCTCTGAGACACTACAGAAGATCCTCTCTGATAGCATGCAGATCCATGGTGGATACGGATATATGATGGAATATCCTATTCAAAGATACTGGCGGGATGGACGTCTTTTTACCATTACCGAAGGGACCTCTGAGGTACAGCGCCTGATCATTGCCAATGAAACACTAAGGTAAGCCTGACATCATTGATTATTGCTCTATTACGTCTTTCTGGGTCTCGCAGGCCCTCTCTCTTGTTTTCCACAGCCTCAATAAGGTGGACTAGACCCTTCTCGGAATGGGTGACCCCTTTTTACTCTTTCCATCGAGCATTTCTTCAGGGACGCCTGGGTCATCGATCTCTATGGGGGCCTGGGAAGGGATGGTCGCGATGAGATCGCCGAAGCACTCCTGGGAAACCCTTCTAGGTAGCTCCGTTTACATTCAGTGCGGCTTCTATTGACTACTTTAGCTGACTTGCATAAGGAATAACCCCACCTTCAGATCCCCTTCTCATAGACAAAAGCGCCTAAAATATATGATGGCAGACCCAAAGTGGGGTTAATTGATCACTTGAATCGAAGTGATAGGCGGTTGAAGGAGAAAAAGGAAAGGTAAATATTTCTTTCGCAAATCGATAGGTTTGGGCTGGGGCGGCAACTATCTAATACAGTTAGGATTGTTTCCACCCTCGGAGATCTCCAGCTCTTCCCCACTCTTCCCCAATCGCCTGCGGTCAAGGACGGATAGAAG
>JABAOH010159194.1_pt2 | contig 22429 bp, 20 predicted proteins | sample 7062181 | NCBI WGS metagenome assembly JABAOH01 (sample SAMN14538630, study PRJNA623070) | marine sediment metagenome | biome: marine biome [ENVO:00000428]; feature: marine pelagic biome [ENVO:01000023]; material: deep marine sediment [ENVO:00002113]; isolation source: pool of 5 deep marine... | reverse complement strand
TACGCCTACAACAACGCCACCGTGGAGTGGGTCGACGCCAACATCGGCAGCGGGCTGACCATGAAGTACCCGTCGGTCTACCTCCTCGGGAAGGGTGCCAAAGCTGAGATTCTGTCGGTGGCCTTCGCAGGCAAGAACCAGCACCAGGACGCTGGGGCCAAGGCCATTCACCTGGCCCCCGAGACCCAGTCGAGGATCACGAGCAAGTCCGTCTCCAAGGACGGCGGGCGCGTGACCTACAGGGGTCACCTCGCGGTGGCCAAGGGCGCTACCGACGTTAAGTCCAGCGTTCGATGTGACGCCCTCATGCTCGATCAGATCTCCCGCTCTGACACCTACCCCTACATGGACATCGAGGAGGACGACTCAACCATCACCCACGAGGCCACAGTGGGCAAGATCAGCGAGGACGTCCTGTACTATCTGATGTCCCGCGGTCTGACGGAGACGGAGGCGATGAACATGGTCGTCCTGGGCTTCCTGGAGGTCTTCACAAAGGAGCTCCCCATGGAGTACGCCGTGGAGTTCAACCGTCTCATCAAGATGGAACTCGAGGGCGACGTGGGATAGACCGTCCCGCTGCACATAGGTCCGGTCCTTCCATGGAATTCAATCTGGACAATGCGACGGAGAAGACCGCTCGGAGTCTCTCCAAGGCGAGGGAAGAGCCGAAGTGGCTGCTCAAGGACCGCCTCGATGCCCTGAAGGCCTTCAGTAAGATTCCCGTCGAGTCCCTGCCTCTCTTCGTGCGCCACACGGACATCCGTGGTGTCGACGTGGCAAAACTGGAACTGGCGAGCAAGGTCGAGCCCAGGATGGCCGAGCCCGTCTACAACGGCGGAGACAAGGCCGCCCTGGGGCTAATCGATGAGGGAGTCGTAAGCCAGGTTCGCATCATCGAGAAGCTCAAGGATCGGGACTTCTACTTCAACGAGGCCTCGGGGTTTGTAGAGTGGAAACCGGACCTGGCCGAGACAATCATGGCTCGTCCTGGCGGTCTTCCCTCCAACGATAAGTTCGGGATGATGAGCAGGGCCCTCTTCTCCACAGCCATCATGGTCTTTGTGCCCCCCAGGGTGGAGCTGACCCTGCCGATCCATCTGAGGTGGAAGTTCGGTGAGGAGGCCTCTTCCCTCCTAAGCAGGACCATCATCTACTTGGCCGAGGGGAGCAGGGCCTCGGTCATCGAGGAGTTCGAGTCGGATGAGTCCAAGGTGGAGCAGAGCCTCTTCGGCAACGCCACAGAGGTCTTCCTGGAGGATGAGGCGAGCCTCCGATACGCGGCCATCGAGCGCCTCGGCGATCACGTCGTCTCCTTCCTGACCCGTCAGGCCATCCTGAACCGAAATGGAACTCTAAACCAGGCCCTGGGCAGCTTCGGAGGCTTCCTTTGCAAGTCCCGGGCGGACTGCATCCTTGCCGGCCAGGGTTCCAGCATCCGGCAGGTCGAGGTGGTCTATGGCAACGGCTCGGAGAAGTTTGACAACACCAACTTCGTCGTCCACGTTGGGCAAGACACGAAGAGCGACCTTCTGGCGAAGGCTGTCATGCAGGAGAAGTCCCGTTCCGCCCTCAAGGGCGTCATCACCATCGAGGACACCGCACTGAACACCGACACATATCTTGGGCAATACTCCATGCTTCTGAGTAAGAAGTCGAAATCGACGGCCATTCCTAGCCTCGAGATAAAGACCAACGAGGTCCAGCGGGCCAAGCACTCCGCCTCCGTGGCGCAGGTCGACGAGGATCAACTCTTCTACCTCATGAGCCGTGGCATCCCGCGAGATCGGTCCCGGCGGATGCTCGTGGAGGGATTCCTCACGCCCATAGTCGAGCAGGTGGACCTGCCCCAAGCCCGGGAACGTATATTCGAACTCATGGACCAGAAGTGGGTTGGTTAGGGATTGGAGTGAAGAGGGTGGAAATAGGGAAGCTCGACAACTTCCCCGAGGGCCAGATCCACGCCGTGGACCTTGACGACAAGCAGCTGATCGTCGTTAACCTAGACGGGACTTTGCATGCCCTCGACGGCATCTGCACCCACGCCTATGCCGAACTCCACACCGGTTTTCTGATGGGGGATTCCATCAGGTGTCCCCTCCACCTGTCCCAGTTTGACGTCGATACCGGAGAGGCTCTCTCGCCGCCCGCGGAGGAGCCGCTGGAGAAGTTCGAGGTGGAGCTGGATGGCGACACCGTCTACGTTGTCATGGAGTAGTCCGGGTTCGACTACTCCTCGGAACTCAGCCGAAACGTTCTGTAATCGTTCTCGCAGGGATTGCCCGTCGCGATGGCGAGCTGTCGTTCGTCAAGGTCCATGATGACGGAGACCACCGTCTGATAACGCTGAGGGTCCGGCAGGGCTTCCTCCTGGTGTCGACATATGGACCCCGGCCGGCCTTTGTGGTCCTCGAGGAAGCGCTGGAGATCCAGGGTGCTGAACAGCGCTTTCCTAGCGTCGAGCAGTGCCTCGATCCGCTCATGTCGTTGGTACGTCGTCGTCTTCTCCTCTATGAGTGGTTCCCATATGCCCAGCGAGTCGGGCTTCAGGAAGTGGTTGGCGTGTGTAACCACGCCTCGCTCCGGTAGAATCTCCTCGGCCCCTGACGGGCAGGTCTCCAGGTCCACGATCGCAGCTTGACCGTTCGCCTGCCCCAGCATGAAGTTCGCAGAGCAGGATCCTAAGCTGTTGGTGAGGAATGCAGCCGCGTCCCCCAGCGACTCCTTCTGGAGCACACGCCAGCATCGGACGTGGAATGGGACGCCCAAGGTCTCCCAGTTGTCCTGATCGGAGAGCAGCCCGTTGATCATCAGGCCCAGTCCACGGGAGTTAAGGCCTATCTTGCCGCCGACGATTCCCGCCTCGGTGAAGGCGAGAGTCTCAGGCCCCTCGAGGGGTTTGTACTGCTGTATGACGCCCTCGATGCCCGGAATCCAGTCCCAGTTCTGGGCCATCAGAAGATGACCGCTGTCTGTCCTGTCAGGCAGCAGGCCCACGGCCGTGCACCCACTCGGCAGTCCCCAGTCCTTTCCGAGCTTCGAGTACTCGCTGTAGACCAGCTCGTAGCGAACATTAAGGGCGACGATGTCCAAGAATGGGAGGGAGGAGCCCTCAGAAACTCCCTGCATCGCCTCATAGTAGCCGCCGTCCAACTCTTCGATGACCTCGGCGTAGATCCCGGCCCGACGCAGCACCTCCTCCCTCTGCAGGGCCCACTCTTCGCGAAAGCGGTAGAAGTAGATCTCCAGGTTCGTCTCGATCTCCTTCCTGGCCAGAGACCCGTGACGTCGCCCAAGATCCAGGGGGGAGCCCTCCACCACGACGCGCGGAAGCCCACTCATTCCTACCCTGTCTCCTTCACGTACGAGATCCAGGAGGGCTCCTTTCTGAAGCCGAACCTCTCGTTGATGGACAACATCGACTGGTTGGCGGAGTCGTTCCACGTCCTGACCGTGGAGTACCCGGAGTCCTGGGCCCAGCGAAGGGCGATGACCTTCAAGGCTGTGGCAATCCCCCGCCGCCTATACCCCTCCCTTACCCCAGTCAATCCGTGGTAAAGGCCCCCCTCCAGTCCTTTCTGTTGCTGGAGGACGCACTCTCCGATGTACTCTCCCTCATCCTTCGCAATGAAGTAGCCCTCGGGGATGTGTCCGGGAGATCCCAGATTCCATTCCTTGAATTCCTCGAAAGTGAGAGGAGTGTACTCCCCAAGCATGGGGACGTCTGCCATGAGCTCGATGTGCAGTTCGTGCAGCCTTCTCGCTGCCGTGGGGTCGGAGCGCTCCTCAGCCCACGTCGAGACCACAACTTTTCCCAGCGATGTGGGTTCGCTTCCCAGGTCCACAGGGTCGAACTTCGCGAGGTCCAAAGAGGACTCCCATGTCCGCCGTTTCTCCTCAAACCCTCTCGTCTCGAGGAATCGGGTCCCGTCGTACCGCCCCTCCTGGGTCCAGGCCCTGACCTCCACAGCCCCAAGCTCCTCGAGCCTCAGCCAGACTTGATCGAAGAGGACAGATCCGATTCCTCTGCGGTGCCACTCGGGATGGACGTTGATGTCCATCCAGAGCTTGTTCGGGTGAAAAGTGTGCGGGCTGTGGCCGTACTCGGCGGCGCCAACCACCACTCCGGCCTCATTGACGGCCACCAGCCTCTTGAAGACGTACTTCGCCAGGTTGAAGCTCTCATCATCCCACCGGACCTCCTCGACGGTGGTAGCATGTTCCGGCCAGAGGGTGTTGTGGACGTGAACGACACCCTCGTAGTCGGCGGGCTGGAACTCACGGACAGTAACCTCCTGTCGAGGGGCGTCTGATGGATGCGCCTGGGACACGGTCTCGCCGCACCGGCGGAATGGCCGTTCTCGGAAGAGCCCCCCATCCCACTTAGGCCTTGCGACGACGAAGCCACCCGTACGCTCAAATGGCAGCGCGCTGTAGTATCAAGTACACTCCACCATTCCCTTAGTGAAGGAGAGGTCAGGATGAAGTTCAAGACGACGAACCCCGCCACTGGAGAGGTCCTGGGCGAGTATGAGACGATGTCCAGGGACGAGGTCTTCGGCATCGCCCACGCCGCCAGTGCTGCATTCAAGAAGTGGAAGGCCCTCGATGTTCCCGAGCGGTCCCGACATATGAAGAGGCTGGCTCGGGCCCTCCGAGAGAGCACGGAGAGGTACGCAAGGCTCATCACGGCAGAGATGGGCAAACCCATCACGGACGCACGAGCCGAGATAGAGAAATGCGCTTGGACCGCGGAGGTCTTCGCCGAACGGGGTGAGGAATGGCTCCAGGAGGAGTCCGTGGAAGCGGATGGGAAGATGCACCTGGTGTCGTATGAGCCCCTGGGCGTCATCCTCTCCATAATGCCCTGGAACTTCCCCTTCTGGCAGGCACTGCGCTTCGCCATCCCGACGGTACTAGCCGGCAACGTGTCCATCCTGAAGCACTCCAACACCGTGCCCGAGTGTGCTCTCGCCATCGAGAATGCGTTTCAGAAAGCCGGCTTCCTCGAGAACGTCTTCAGGACGATAATCGCGGACCACGACACGGTGGGAGAGCTGATCTCTTCCGACCTGGTCCAGGGTGTCTCCCTCACTGGGAGTACGTGGGCCGGAATGAAGATCGGCGAGTTGGCAGGCAGACACCTGAAGAAGGTTGTCTTGGAGTTGGGAGGATCCGACCCTTTCATAGTCTTGGAGGATGCCAATCTGGACCTTGCGGCGAGGAACGCGGCCAAGGCCAGGGCCCAGAACGCGGGTCAGAGCTGCATCGCCGCGAAGCGTTTCATCGTGGTCGAAGCGGTAGCTGATGAGTTTGCGAGGAAGCTTGCGGACCACATGAGCCAACTCGTAGTGGGCGACCCCATGGACGAGAAGACCCAGGTCGGTCCGTTGGTGAACGCGCAGGCTGTGAACGACATGGAAGGTATGGTCGTGGACGCTGTGGAGAAGGGTGCAAAGCTCTTGGTCGGTGGTAGGCGGGTCGTAGGGCCCGGACACTTCTTCGAGCCTGCGCTTCTGACGGGAGTCAGCCCGAATATGAGGGTCGCAACCGAAGAGTCCTTCTGTCCGGTGGCGCCCATCATCACCGTGAAGGACGAGGAGGAGGCCGTCCGGGTAGCCAATGACTCGGAGTTCGGTCTCGGCGGGAGCGTGTGGACCGAGGACCTCGAGAGGGGAGTGAGGGTGGCCCGGCGCATCGAAGCGGGCACCCTCTTCGTCAACGCCATCACGAAGTCGGATCCGAGAATGCCCTTCGGAGGCATCAAGAAGAGCGGATTGGGTCGGGAACTCTCCAAGTTCGGCATCCGGGAGTTTGTGAACGTGAAAGGCGTGAGCGTCTACGATCACACCTGAGGGGACGCGGGGGTGCGGAAACATATGAGGACTTCGGATCTCCTGGTGCGCTGCTTGGAGGAGGAGGGAGTGGAGTACGTCTTCGCCCTCCCGGGGGAAGAGAACCTCCACCTGTTGGAGAGCCTCCGGACCTCCAAGATCCAGGTCATTACGAATCGCCACGAGCAGTGCTCAGCCTTCATGGCCGCTACCTACGGGCGGCTGACGGGGAAGGTCGGAGTGTGTCTGGCTACCCTGGGCCCAGGCGCGACGAACCTCGTGACGGGGGTGGCCCACGCCCAACTCGGGGGGTGGCCACTGGTGGCAATCACTGGCCAGAAGGGTATCAGGAAGAACTACCAGGCCAACTTTCAGGTCCTGGACGCCGTCCACATGATGGAACCCATCACAAAACGGGCTGTTCAGGTCAGGAGCCCCCAGGCCATCCCGAAAGAGGTGCGGGAGTCCTTCAAGGAGGCCCTAACGGAGAGAAAGGGGGCCTGCCACCTCGAGTTCCCGGAGGATGTCCTGGAGGAGGAGGTGGAGGACCTTTACCGCCCCCAGCGCGTGATATATCCTCGCGAACCCAGCCCCGATCCCGGGACAGTCCAGGAGGCTGCCGACCTCATCCGGAAGGCGAAGGACCCCGTCCTCATCGTCTCCAGTCGGGCTCAGCACCCCGACGTCAGGGCGGCCCTCCGACGCCTTTGCGACGCCACGAACCTCTACGTCATCCACACGCAGCTCGGGAAGGGGGTCTTGGGGGACGATCACCCCAACTCCCTCTACTCCTTCGGAATCCACCGCCACGACTATGTGAACTGCGTGCTGGACCGCGCAGACCTCATCGTCACGGTAGGCTATTCCACCGGGGAGTATCCCCCTAGCATCTGGAACCGGAATCTGGACAAGCAGAACCTACACATCGATTACGCCCCTGCCTTCCACGACATCTACTACTACCCCAGCTGCGAAGTCGTAGGGGACATCGCAACATCTCTGGCGATGCTGATGGAGGCCCTGACCCCCTATCGCTACGAAGGGGACTACCCCAGACGCATCAAGGCGGACCTGGATGAGATGCTCTTCGTGAAGGGAGCGGATGACGACGCCTTCCCGCCCCGCCCGAGGCGGCTCGTCGCGGAGTGCCGTAAGGTCCTCGGCCCCTCGGACATCCTGTGCCTGGACAACGGCATCTACAAGCTCTGGTTCTCGCGACACTACAAGACCTTCGACGTTGGCACCTTCCTGGTGGACAACACCCTTGCCGCCATGGGCGGCGGCCTGCCGACCGCAATGACAGCCAAGCTCCTCCACCCAGAAAAGCGAGTGCTGGCGGTGTGTGGCGACGGAGGCTTCTTGATGAACTCCCAGGAGTTGGAAACAGCGGTCCGTCTGAAGCTGGACCTCCCGGTCATGATCCTCAACGACAATGCCTACGGCTTCATCAAATGGGAGCAGTCCACCTTCAACTACCCGAGCTTCGCCCTGGACTTCGGGAACCCCGACTTCGTTAAGTATGCGGAGAGCTACGGCGCTAGGGGCTTCAGGATAACCTCTGCGGAGGGGATCGGTCCGACCCTCGAGAAGGCCTTCTCCCTGTCCGGTCCCGTCCTCATTGAGTGTCCCATTGACTACTCGGAGAACTCCAAGACGTGGGGCAAGGACCTCGAGGAGATTGTGTGTCCCGTTTGACCAGGACGACTACGCGGATCCGAACTGCCCTCGTTCCTCCTTGTCGAGGGTCCTCCCGAGTTCTTCTAGCTTCCTGAAGACTATCTCGATGTCCTCCAACGTGGTCCGGTGGCTGCATATCGACATCCTGAGGACCGTGCGCCCCCGCACGGAGGTCGTCATCAGGAACGCGAGCCCCGTCAGCTGGATCTCATCCGCGATGCGCTGGTTCAACCGGTCTAGGTACCTGTCGATCTGGTCGCGCTCCTGAGGCGAAACAGACATGGTCTGGAGGTCCCGGGGATGGTAGCGAAAGGAGTAGATGAAGAGGACGGGCTCGTGGAGCGCCTCGAAGTCCCGGCTATCCCGGACCAGGCGGTCGAGGTGGGCCGCCGCCTGAACGTTCTGAGACAGCAGCCTCCGGTAGCCCTCCACACCGTAGTGTCTGAGGGACATCCAGACCTTCAGAGCCCTGAAGCCCCTCGACATCTGCGGCCCGTACTCCAGGTAGTCCAGGCCCGTATACTCCGTGGGCAGGGTCCCCCTCAGGTAGGGTGCGGTCATGGAGAAAGCCCTGCGCATCTTCTCAGCGTCGCGGACTAGGACACAGCCGCACTCGTAAGGGATGTAGAGCCACTTGTGGGGGTCCAAGGTGATGGAGTCCGCCCTCTCCAACCCGCGGAACAGCGACTTCTTCTCCGGTAGAATCGCTCCCACGGCACCGCATGCGCCGTCGGCGTGGAACCACAGCCCCTTGGACGCACACACCTCGGCAATCTCCTCCATCGGGTCAACAGCTCCGACATTGATGGATCCAACCTGGGCGACGACGCAGAAGGGCGTATTCCCCTTCCCCACGTCCTCCTCCACCATCCGCTCGAGGGCCTGAACGTCCATGGTGAAGTCCTCACGGCTGGGAACCCGTCTGACCGCCTCTCTGCCCAGATTCAGCAGGTCGGCGACCCTCACTATCGAGGAGTGGCCCTCATGGTCGGACATGTAGATGGTGAAGCGGTCCCCGCGCTTGGCGGTCTGCAATCCCTCCTGGGTGGTATCGTAGGGGGCGAGGTTTCGGAGCCCTGTCAAGATCCCGGTCAAGTTCGCCATGGTTCCGCCGCTGACGAACATCCCCCCGCAATCCGGGTTGTATCCTATCATCTCGGCGACCCAAGAGATGGTCCGCCGCTCGATCTCTGTGGCGGCGGGGGCGGGCTTCCAGGCACCAGGGTTCATGTTCACAGAGGCAGCCAGGGCCTCCGCCAAGACTCCCATCATTGTGCCGGAGCCGTTGACAAAGCCGAAGTAGCGGGGCGATCCCAGATGCGTGACGTTGGGGAGCACCTTCTCCGTCCAGGCGTCCAGAATGTGGTCAGGATCCTGTCCCTTCTCGGGGAGGGGGTCATCGAAGCTTGCTGCCACCTCGGCCATCCTCCGCTTCGGGAAGACGGGCACTTCGCGTATGGTGGCGAAGTAGTTGGAGATCGTGTCAACGACACGATACCCCAGCCTTCGGAAGTCCTCGGGACTCAGGTCGAGGTCGGTGTAGTGTCTCTCCTCGGGCGCCATGTCGGGCGAAGACCTCTCACAGCCAAATAGCTTCTGTGTAGCAGCTTGTTTCGATCCCGATCCGGACGTTGTGAAGCTCAACGACGGATCAGGCCTGCTCGTCCGATGCTCTGCAGCCGTGAAGACTCGAGGGGTGGATGAGAGATGGAGTCCTCCTCGTACTCAATCACACCCGGTCCGCCAACCACTCCTCGAGTCCCTGTCGGTTCACCTCGAGCCACTTGGCATTGAGGCGGAGCCTTTCCAAGGCCTGCTGAACCTTCATCTTGGCCGCAGGAGCTGGGTGGGTACGGAAGAACTCCTCCACTTCACCTGCCCGCTCCAGGGTGGTGAACGACTCCGTCACGCCTATCATCCTTCTGAGGAGGTGGCCAGTCTTCCCGTACCTTCTGTGCAGTTCCTCCCAGTTGTCCTGGACGAACTCCCAGGCCAGATCCCGGCCGTAGCGGTTATCCCCGACGTCGGCGATGACCAGGATGGCGTCTTGGGAACGGACCTCCTCTGTCATCGCGCGCTCCAGCGTCTCCTGGAGGAGACTCTCGCTCATGGGATGGGCCACCGCCCGCAGAAAGCGGGCCTTCTCCTCGTTGAGGGCAGCGGTCTGCTCCAGATCCCAGAGCTTGTCGTAGACGGAACGGTCGCCCCTGCGGGCGGCAAGGATGAAGACGATGTCCTTCAGGTCAGGGTTGAGACTCGCCGGGTCGTCGACGTACTCCTGGAAGCGGCGGCGTGCCTCGTCGAGGGTCTTTCGATCCTCAAACATGCCCAGGCGTCCCAGAACCGCCGACCTTTTCAATGCGTCCAGGTGCCCCTCCTGCGGACCCGCGTCCCACCCGATGGTTTTGGCCACGGGTCGCAGCAGCCTCCGCCCGAAGCCGAGGTAGTGGTCCAGGAAGGATTCGTCCATGATGGCCATCTCGAAGCTCCTAAGGTTGGTTGCGAGGACCCTCAAGACGTTGGCGTCGACCTCATTCCCGTAGGCCTCCGTGACGCTCAGGTAGAGAGTCGCAGGTATGAAGCCCGCCCGCGTGAGCGCATAGGCGTCGCTCTGAAGGCCCAGCCTATCCTCGGCTGCGAGGTCGAGGGCCTTCACCGCGCTAGCGAGGCGCTTCCACTCCTCCTCAGAGTAGACCACTCGGTAGAACCCTGACTGGCCTGCATTCACCTTCACCCAATCGCTGGCCTCACCTTTGCCGACGGCGCCCAGTGGGAGGCGAAGCTTGTGACCGGTCATCATGAGGGCCGTCGGTTGCGACGCTCCAGATCGGAGTACTCGGAGGGGGACTTGCCACAGGGTTTCATCCTTCACTGCTCCCTGCAGGCGCTCGTAAAGGAAACGGGACTGGGAGAGGTTCAGGCTGGCACGTCCATCTTCGCGCTCGACCTCCGCGGTTAGGACGGGAAAGCCGGTCCGTATCACCCAGTTCTTCATTAGGCCGACGACGTCCTGCTTCGCGGCCTCCCCGAGGGCCTTCCAAAGGTCCTCGGTCCTGGCGTTGCCATATTGGTGAGTCGTGAAGTAGCGGTGCATGCCTCTCTGGAAGACTTCCTCCCCCAGGTACTGCTCGAGCATCCATAGGATGGCCGCGCCTTTGTTATAGCTGATGGCGTCGAAGATTTCCTCGATCTCGTCAGGGTGTCCCACAGGCACCTCCACCGGGTGAGAACTGCGGAGGCCATCGAGGTTCATGCCACCCATGGTCTCATTCAGCAGGAACTGAGTCCACATGCTCCACTCGGGGAAGAGTTCCGCCACGGCCTTGTTTCCCATCCACGACGCGAAGCTCTCGTTAAGCCAGAGGCTGTCCCACCACTCCATCGTTACCAGGTCCCCAAACCACATGTGGGCTATCTCGTGGGCCATGACCTCGGCAATCGCTTGCTTCGTGGCCGCCGTGGAGCTAGCGGGGTCGAAGAGCAAGACCCGCTCGCGATATGTAATGGCCCCCCAGTTCTCCATGGCGCCCCCGGCGAAGTCGGGGAGGGCGATGTGGTCCAGCTTCTCGAGGGGGTACGGTATGCCGAAGTAGTTGTTCATGTAGTCGAGAACGCGGGCGGACGTCTCCACAGCGAACCGGCCGTGCTCGACCTTGTCGGGTGTCGTCCAGACCCTTGTGAGAGTCCCATCGCCGGCCCTAGCCTCCACAAATGCAAGCTCGCCGACGACGAAGGCCAGGAGGTACGTGGACATCTTCGGCGTCTCGGCGAAGCGGACGACCTTCATGCCGTTGCCCTGGACCTCCTCCGCCTCGATGGGAGTGTTCGAAATGGCCGCGAGACCCTCTGGAATCACGAGGGTCAGGTCGAAGACCGCCTTGAGCGAGGGCTCGTCCCAGCAGGGGAGGGCCCTTCGGGCGTCGGTGGCCTCGAACTGGGTCGCCGCCATGCGGAGCTCCTCCCCCTCGGGCGTCTTGTACGTGCTCCGATAGAAGCCCCTTAACCGGTCATTCAGGACTCCCTTGAATCGCAGAGTGAGGGTGGCATGGCCCTTCGAGAGCGGTCGTTCAAAGGTGAGGGTCGCCCTCTCCGTGGTTTCGTCCAGCTCTATGTTCCGGGCGGGGATTACGACCCCGTCAAGGGACATCAGCTCCGCTGAGGTGATCTCCAGCTCGGCGGCGTTCAGGACGATCTCTGAGACTTCTTCCTCGACGGTGATCTCGACCTCTTCCTCGCCCTCAAAGGTGAACTCGTCCAGGTGTGGCCTCAAAGACAGTATGTACTTCTCAGGTCGCACGGTGGTGGGTAGCCTTGCCGACGTTTCTCCGCTCATCCTCCACTCCCCCTCTAGGCAGGGAGGGGACCTAAACTCGAGGGGGCTATTTAGTTAACGAATCGTCGCCATAGTTGCGAGGGCTCACTAGAGCTCCCTGAGCCACGCGTGGCCGGGGTGGCATAGGCTGACGGCATGACGAAGCCAGGTGCAGCTGCTGGGTTCCAAGGACCTCAATACGTTGCGGAAGTCCTCCTCATCCCTCGTGCGAGGCGCCTTCGCCTTGTAAAGGAGGACGATTTCAGGCCTCAGGAAAGGGATGTTGTCCACTGAGGCGACCCCAATGTCCGCCAGCTCCCGGGTTACCGCAGGGTTGCGGCGATACCTCCAGATATTACCCTCCGCCTCGTTGAGGAGGATCTCCAGCAAGGATGGCTCGCCCCCTTCCCGGCGAGCATGGATTTCATGAATGGGCAGCTCAAGCCACTCCTCCGCTTCCCACAGCTCCAGCCCCTTCCCGCCAGGCAAGGCCTTCCTGAACTCCCAACTGGTCAGGTGGCTCCTCAACTCCCACTGGTCTTCCCTGAGGGTGGCCACCTCGACGTCCTCATGCTCCCTGGTGGTGCGACCCAGGGACAGGTCGATAGCCCACCCGCCGGCAATGTACCAGGGTCGCGCATACCCTTCCATCACGGCAGCTACCGCCTTCGGCATTCGGAAGTCCCGCCTCGTCACGAGACTCACCTTGTTGCTCCCCCGACAGTGCGTCAACCACAAAACAACTTATCGCAGGAACGCTTGCTGACGAGAGAGGTCAACGAATGGTGTCAAAGGAGCTGTTGGACGGCCTGAACGAGGACTTCAACCGAGAGGTCCACGCAATGTTGAGCTACCTGCAAAAGTCTTTCCTCGTGTTTGGATTGAACCGTCACGGAGTCATCGAGTTCTTCCGGAGAGAGGCAACGGAATCGATGGGACACGCCATCCGAATCGGGGAGAAGATCACCGCCCTCGGGGGCGTTCCCACCGTCGAGACCCAATCCATAAGCGGGCGGCCGAAGAGTATCCGCCAGCTGTTGAAGGAAAGCCGGGAGATCGAGGTCGCTGCCCTGTCGGGGTACCAAGCACGTCTGAAGCAGGCCGGGGATGACGTCGCGCTTCGGACGATGCTAGAGCAGCTGGTGGCGGAGGAGCAGGAGCACCTAGAGGAAGTGGACAAGTACCTGAGGGAGTGAGTACCCTCCCGGAGGTGAGGGCCTACGCCTTCAGCCTGCTCGCAAACCTCTTTCTAAACTTTGCCACCTTTGGGGCTACGACGGCCCTGCAGTAGCCCTGGTCGGGGTTCTTCTCGAAGTAGTCCTGGTGGTACTCCTCTGCTCGGTAGAACTCCTCGAAGGGGATAACCTCCGTGACGATGGGGTTCTTCCAGACTCCCTCCTCTTCGAGGGTTTTGATCGCTCGCTCCGCGGAGGCCTTCTGCTCGGGAGTGTGGTAGAAGACGGCGGACCGATACTGACTTCCCACGTCGGGCCCCTGACGGTTGAGAGTCGTGGGGTCGTGCACTGAGAAGAATATTCCCAGGATTTCCTCGAAGGGTAGGACCTCGGGGTCGAAGGTCAACTGGACAGCCTCTGCGTGACCTGTCGAGTCCCTACATACCTCCTCGTAGGTGGGATTGGCGACGTGGCCTCCTGAATAGCCAACTTCCACCTTCTCCACACCTTGTAGGGATTGGAAGATCGGCTGAAGGCACCAAAAGCACCCGCCGGCCAGGGTGGCCAGGCTTCTACCTTCCTGCACCATGTATAACCACGGGGCCTAGACGAGCTTCGCGCTCAGGGTGATCTCCGTCCTCAGAAGCCGAGAGATGGGGCAGCCCTTCTTTGCCGCCTCAGCGACCTTCTGAAAGGTGGCATCGTCCACCTTCGGCACCTTGGCCCTCGCATCGAGATGTATGGAGAGGACCGTCCAGCCAGTGTCAGTCTTCTGGAAGTCCATGGTGGCCGTGGTCTCGATGCTCTCGGGAGTGAAGCCAGAGCGGCCCAGCTCCGCCGAGAGAGCCATGGAGAAGCAGCCTGCGTGGGCGGCAGCCACTAACTCCTCGGGGTTTGTACCGGGAGTGTCCTCGAACCGAGTGGTGAACGTGTAGGGGAGATCCTCTATGAGGCCGCTCCCCGTCGATACTGAACCCTTGCCATCCTTGAGTCCTCCAATCCACTTCGCGTTTGCAGCGCGTTTCATAGTCGTGCCTCCTCTGCCAGGGGACAAGGGGGGGCCGCTCTTAGGGTTTGCCGATTGAGGTAGCCTAACTGCAATACCTTACAGGGACCCAACGCCGTCGCGCCGCCGGCTATGTTAGCGGCCTTTCCGCAGTAGTGCGCCGATGTCCGCCTCACCTGAAGGTAAGTTTGTCCCCAAATCCAGCTTTCAGTATGTCCGCGTGTTCCTGGTAGCTATCCTTGTTCGTCAGGACGAACTCATATGTGTCGGTGATGGTGGCCACTCTCAGCGAACCTGACGCCACCGCCTCTGGATCGTCCAACTCCGCCTTGGTCACTTGGGAGTATGGTATCTCGTAGTCCACCCTGTGGGTAATCAAGACGTTATCCGGCGGTATCTGCCGTAGCAGTTATACCTTCCGCAGATTCCAGGGGAAGCCAGACGACCGTGTTTGGTCCCTCGGCGTCTTGAAAGTCTCACCTTCGATGTTGTTGTCCGTCCTCCGAGAAGATCCCCTCGCTCCCCCCTTCAAGGCTCCACCGTTATATAGCTACGACCACGTCTAGGGGAAGTTCCATGGCCAACGTCCTCATCGTCCCGGAACGGAACGAGGGACAGCGTCCCCTGCGGGTGGTGGAGGCGGGCCTGCAGTCCTCCGCCGTGGACCGTGTCTTCGTTGTGGACGGGTGGTCTACCGATGGGAGTGACGACCTGCTTACACGAAAGCTACCTGCCCTCAGCCAGAGGTACCACAAGGAGGCTACCCTGGTCCACAGCCGGCTGCGCAACACGGGGAAAGGGGGCGCCATGGTCACAGGGATGCAGCTTGCCCTAGAGGGGGGATACGACACCGTCTCCTTTGTGGACGCCGACATTTCGTCCCTGAGTAGCGCCTGGTTCGACGCGTTGCACGAAGGGCTGGACCGGTACGGGGCTGACATGAGCCGCGGCTACTTCGATCGCAGCCCCCTGGACGCTCAGATCACCCGGCACATCACGCTCCCAGGCATCCATCTCTTCTTCCCAGAGGGCCAAGGCATCCGCCAGCCCCTGGGAGGCGAACTGTGCCTGCGGGCTGAGCTAGCCCGGGCCCTCCTAGAAGGTCCCCTGGCGCCTCCCCACACCTGGGGCATCGACACCTTCCTGGTGGTCACCTCCCTGGTAGGGGGCTTTCGGCTAGTGGAGCTCTACCTGAGCCAGAAGCTCCACAATCCCAAGACCCTGGAGGACTTGGAGGGTATGCTCCTGGAGTGCTTCGACGAGCTGGCCCGCCTGGTTCACTTCCACGGTCGGCACCTGGCGTGGCCCTCCGAGTGGGAACCCCAGGTGACCACGGTGCCCCCCGCCGAGTCGCGCGTCGAGCGAATTGGCGAGGATGTCCGTACGCTGGCCTACACGAACCGGGACGCGGAGGTCGCGGGGTTGTTCCGGTTTGCCCATAAGCGGGCGGTCGACCTGGGGGACTTGGAGCGCTTTGAAGTCGCAGCGGAGGACCAGGCCCTCCTCGCGCGCCTTCTGGAGAACCCAGGGGTCTTCCGGAGGGAGAGCAAGGCCCTTGGCCCCGAGCGCTGGGTGCGGATTTTGGACGCCTTGATCCGTAGCCACATCGCCCACGGATTTGGGTCCCGCCACCGGGACCTCCTCTTTCTCCTTTGGCGCATGCGGACCCTGGCTTTCTACCTGCACGAGGCGATGGACTTCGAGAGCGCGGAGGCAGCCACGCGGCGGCAGGCCGAGCGTGCGTTCGACTTCGGGAGGGCCCTAAGGGGCGGGTGAGAACCCCTTTAAGGAGGTAGGATGGCCTTGCCTGTGGTCTGGTCCATGAAGCGGAGCCGCTCGCTCTGGGGAACGATCCACACTCGCCGATCCTCTCGGAGACGGTAGCCGGGCGATACCGAGAACTTTGCCCGCTGACCACCGATCTCCACCGTTAGGAGGTCGGTGGACCCCAAGGCCTCGCTCAAGAGGACCCGGGCCTCCAGCGCTCCGGGACTGGCCTCGCCGTGCACCCCGACGCTCTCGGGGCGGATTCCCACTAGAACTTCGCCCCCGGACCTCTTCTTCAGGACGTCAGCATAAGACGGGGGACAGGGGACCCGGAACCCCTCCACCTCCACAGCCAATCCGTCGTCCTCAACCACAGCACCGGCAAAGAAGTTCATGGGCGGCGTGCCGATGAAGCCTCCCACAAAGGTGTCAGCGGGGTTCTCATAGATCTGGGTGGGCGAGTCGACCTGGACAAGTCTCCCCTCGTTCATAACGGCAATCCGGTCGCCCACGCTCATGGCCTCAACCTGGTCGTGGGTGACGTAGATGGTGGTGGCACCCAGCTCCCGTTGGAGGAGCTTGAGCTCCGCCCTCATCCGCAAGCGCAGGAGGGCGTCGATGTTGCTCAAGGGCTCGTCCATGAGGAGGACGGAGGGCTCCACCACGATGGCGCGCGCCACCGCCACCCTCTGCTTCTGCCCCCCGCTGAGCTGGTGGGGATACCGATCCAGGAGGTCTCCGATTCCCAAGAGCTCCCCCGCCCGCGAGACCTTCTCCTTGATCTCGGCCCAGGGCTTTCTCCGGATGCGAAGGCCAAAGGCGACGTTGTCGAAGACCTTCAGATGGGGGAACACTGCGTAGCTCTGGAAGACCATAGAGACCCCCCGCTTCCCTGGGGGCAGGGAGGTCACGTCCTGCCCGTCAATGAGGACGCGTCCGTTGTCCATGTTCTCGAGCCCGGCGACGCACCGCAGGGTCGTAGTCTTGCCGCACCCACTGGGCCCAAGGAGGACAAGGAACTCTCCGTGGTCCACCCGGAGGCGGACATTGTCCACGGCGGTGACGTCGGCGAAGGTCTTCGTCACGCCGTCCAGCTCCACTCGTGCCGTGTCGTTCTCACCTCCTCAGGTCATCCGGATACCCCACATCTTGAGCAGTTGCTTTCGTACCGCGAAGATGAAGATAAGGGCTGGGATGACCAGGAAAAGGGCACTGGAATAGAGGAACTCCAAGCCCGCTCCCGCTCCCGCGCGGGAGACGATGAAGGCTGGGAGGGTCCGGTTATCTAGGGTCAGGATCGAAGCAGCGAAGACCTCGTTCCAGGAGACGACGAAGGAGAAGATGGCCACAGCGGCCAGGCCGGGGGTTGCCAGGGGCAGGGCCACGCGGGCGAAGGCCTCCATTCGGCCGCAACCCAGGATCATGGCGGCCTCCTCGTACTCCGCGGGGACGCTGGCGAAGATGGCTGCCGAGATGAGGATTGCGAAGGGAAAGGCGAAGACGGTGTGAAGGAAGGCCACACCCCAGACCGTGTCGTACAGGCCCAGGCGGATGTAGAGCACGGCGAGGGGAATGGAGAGAATGGCTGCGGGGAACATGCGGGTGGTGATTACCCCGACGGTGAAGACCCGCCGGCCCCGGAACCGGAAGCGGGCGAGGGCGTAGCCCGCTGGGGCACCGATCAGGAGGGAGAGGGCGACTGTGATGATGGCAGTCATCACGCTGTTCCACAGCGCCTGCTGGACTCCCGTCAGGCCAGCGAAGCCCAGAAAGTGCTCGGCCGTCAAGCTCTCCGGGACGAGCCCCTTCGGCCACTGGTAGAGGTCCGAGCGAGGGGTGAAGGCCCCGATGGCCAGGAGAAAGAGGGGGAGGAAGACCCAAAGGGATATGACGATCACGGAGGCGTAGGCCACCACCTTCCACCCTCGAATCAAGGACGCCACCTCGTGCGCAGGGCGATGAGATAGAAGAGAACGAAGAGGGTGGAGACGACCATGATGATCAGGGCGAGGGCTGCCGCAACGTGGACCTCTCGGACGTTCACGTAGGCGATGTAGGTCTCGCTGGCCAGGACGGGATAGAGTCGACCAGTGAGGACCAGGATCGGGGCGAAGAGCTGGAAGGCCAGGACTGTTCGGATGATCAAGGCCGTTTGGATGGTGGGCTTCAGTAGTGGGAGGATTACGAAGCGGAGCCGTTGGAGCCGACTGGCGCCGAAGACCCTCGATGCGTCGAGGTAGTCCTTCTGGATGGATTGGAGTCCGGCCACCAGGATGATCATCACGATGGCTGTGGCCCGCCACACCTCCGTCATGGCCACAGCCCCAAAGAGCCAGGCCGGCTGTTCAATGCCCAGGAAGGCCACCCGACGCTCGATGAGCCCCAGGCTGAAGAGGAAGCTGTTAAGGTAACCGGAGCTGGTGAAGATAGAGAGCCAGATGATTGCTGCGGCGATCTCCGAGATTGCGATCGGGATGGCCGCCAGGTACAGGAAGGCGCTGGAGCCGAAGAAGCGGCTGTTGACCAAGAGGGCGATGACCAGAGCAAGGCCCAACTGGATTGGGATGACCGCTGCCGACAGGAGGAAGGTGTTGATGATGGCATCCCCGAAGAGATAGCGGGGGGAAAGGAGGGTTTCGAAGTTCGTCAGGGTTGGCCCCACGCCGGTTCGAGGGTCCGTGAAGGCGAGGCGGACACCCTCTCCCAAGGGGAAGGCGAAGAAGATGCCAAAGTAAACAATGGCCGGGAGGATGAGGAGGAAGGGCAGCAGGCCGCCTCGGAAGTCCCTCATCGTGGCGCCGACTACCCAGGCAGTGGGAACTCCGCCCCGGTGTCTTGGAAGAGGCTCTGGAGGTCGTCGTCGAGTGCTGACAGGACTGTCGTGATGGACTCGCCGGCAATTAGGATCCGGTCGAAGACGTCCTTGTATATCTGCGAGAACTCCCCTGCGCGCTCACCCAGGCCTCCGGGGATGGTGGCCAGGATCGCGTCAGGGGCACCGGCCTGCTTCGTGACGCCGTCGGCGATCTTTGCGATGGCCGGATCCTCAATCTCGGGCTGGGCCTCCTCGACCACGGGGAAGAAGCCCACTTTCTCGGCAAGCAGGGCCTGGACGGATGGACGGGTTAGATATTCGATGAGCTGGCGACCCAGGTCGGGCCGCGGAGCGCCCTCCATGATGGCCAATCCCGCCGCGACAGCGATGAAACCTCGACCCTCGTCTGCCCCTGGGGACGGAACGACGCGGAAGTCGGCGGGGCTATCGGTGATGGCGGGTCGGAATCGGGCCTGGTGGTCCCACGCGATCCACACGTCCTCGGAAAGAAGGGGTGTATCCATGAAGTTCCAGGTCGGTGAACTCGGATGGACCAGGGGCCACATCTCGTCCCGCATGAACTCCCACATGGCGACCGCCTCAGGGGTGTCGAAGTTCGCCACGGTCTTGCCGGTGAAGGAGGGGTACAGGTAGCCGTGGACCAACCGATGATATAGCCCGCTCGGACCGGCGGGGAACCCGACGGGGCGGTCCATCGCCGTGTTGTCGGCGATGTTCTGGGCCCAATCCTTCAGCTCGCTATAGGTCAGCGCGTTCACGTCTGCCCCGCTGGGCAAGTACTGCATGGCCTTCTCGTTGACCACCATGGCGTAGGTGGCCTGCATCCATGGGATGAAGAACTGCTCGTTCGCAGCCGTCCGGCTGAGATTCCAGAGGCCGGGGATGAAGGTGCGACCAGGCAGGCTAGTCCCATCTAAGTTCATGAGATACTCGCGTTCGGTGAGCAACGTGAAGTCGCCGTGAAGTCCCCCTGCGACTGTGACCCGCACGTTGCCCGATTCTGCTTCGCTGACAAGCCGGTCTTCGAATGTGGCGTAGTTCTGCTCCGGGATGAAGGTGACCCGGACGCCGAACTCCTCTTCGAAGGGCGGGAGAATCTCCTTGATGACAATCTCTGACTCTGACGGCGGTGCCAGCTGCGTCGAACTCCAGATGATGACTGGCGTTTCCGGGGGGCGATAGAAGACGCCGTAGCCGACTCCGACCCCCGCAAGGAAGCCCACGACCACAAACACAACCACAAGCTGAATCCCAAATCTTCTTGGTTCCACAACCTCCACCCCGAGACTAGTGCCCGGAGGAGTCACGGCTACTTAACGTTTTTTGCCGAAAGGTCTCCAGGTCTCTCCAGGGAACATCATCCGACTCGCCCGTTGTCCCAGGTATCGATCTAGCTGTTGTTGGGCCATGGCACCCAGGAAGGCTGTGTTTACTCCCGCCCGAGGGAGGGCTCTGAGAGGCGTTTGAAGCCGTTCCATCAGCGGGCGCTTGGGAGCTCACGTTCATTACATGGAGTTGACTTGTGGAGGCCACCGACTGGTCACTGAGGCGGGTGGTAGCAGTCGTCGAGGAGTGATATGGGCCCTCGACAGATGACAGGGATGGGTCCGACGTTCCTTACACCTCTCATGCGTTTACGAAAGCTTAAGGCTCCTTCTTCGATGCTCCATGGGGTGGAGATGGCGGACGAAGACCCGAAGACGGCGGTCTTGGAGAAGGCGAAATCAGAGAAGATCCACTTTGTCCAGATGCAGTTCATGGACATCCTGGGAACGGTTAAGACGGTCACCGTCCCATCGACCCAGCTGGAAAAGGCGTTGGATGAGGGTATCCTCTTCGACGGTTCATCCATCGTGGGCTATGCGACCATCGAGGAGAGCGATCTGAGGGCTCGTCCAGACTTCAGCACGTTCAAGATCTATCCCTGGACCTCAGGGGAGCTGAAGACGGCGGGGATGGTGTGCAGCATCTACGATCACCGCGGCGAGAGGTTCTCAGGGGACCCACGGTACGTCCTGGAGAGGCAGATGGAAAGGGCTCGCCAGTTGGGCTATCTCTACAATACCGGTCCGGAGTACGAGTTCTTCCTGTTCAGGCTCGACGAGAGCGGGAGGCCCACCAGCAACTCATCAGATTCGGGTCACTATTTCGACGAGCTTCCGTTAAGCCCGGGGGAGATAGTCCGGAAGAAGGCCACAATCTACTTCGACGCCCTGAATTTTGAAGTGGAAGCGAGCCACCACGAGGTTGCCCCTGGTCAGCACGAGATCGACCTGAAGTACGCCGACGCCCTGACGTCCGCGGACCGCGTGCTGGTGATTAAGCACGGCCTCAAGACGGTGGCCCTGGAACACGGCCTGCACGCCACCTTCATGCCCAAGCCCAAGTACGGGCAGAACGGAAGCGGTATGCACGTGCACCAGTCCTTGACAACTCTCGACGGGGAGAACGCCTTCTTCGAGCCAACCGGGAAGTATGAGCTGTCGGATGTCTGCCGTTGGTTCATGGGCGGCGTCCTACATCACGCGCGGGAAACCTGTGCCGTCCTCGCCTCGTGGGTAAACTCCTACAAGCGCCTCGTCCCTGGCTTTGAGGCCCCCGTCTACATCTCTTGGGCGAACCTCAACCGGAGCGCCCTCGTCAGGGTGCCCTCTGGAAGGGGCATGAAGACCAGGATTGAGGTCCGCAATCCCGATCCCGCAGGCAACCCCTATCTGCAGTACAGCGCCATGCTCGCGGCTGGCCTTCACGGAATCCAGGAACGGATAGAGCCGGAAGGTCCTGTGGAGACGGACATCTATCGACTGACGAGCGCGGAGAAGCAGAAGATGGGGATCCTCTCCTTGCCCGGCAGCCTTGAGGAGGCCCTGAACGAGATGAGGGCCAGCGAGCTCATCCGCGAGACTCTCGGCGCCCACATCTGGACCCACTTCCTCTACATCAAAGGCCAGGAGTGGGACGAGTACAGAACTCAGGTAACAGACTGGGAACTCCAGCGCTTCCTGGATATCCTCTGAAAGTGGGTTACCTGGCCCGCGAGTCGAGAGGCCATCTGCCAGTTGCCATAGATGGGCGGAGCCGTCGGCTCTGAGTTAATGAATAACCAGGCAGCTCCTCACGCCAGAGGGAGACGCCGCGGAGCACAGGTTGTCGGCCGAGTGCGATCTGTCCGGTCAGCTCGCTGGAAGGAGGGAAGGAGAAGTGGGCTCAGCCGGATTCGAACCGGCGACCTTCGCCGTGTGAGGACGACGTCATAACCGCTAGACTATGAGCCCTCCATCTGCGTAAGTCCAGAGGGATTAAGGCACTTTCGCTGGAACTGGAAGATGATCATCCACCAGGGGTGGGTTTATTGGGGGTTTGCCCCTAACCTCTCTTATCATGGGCAAGGCTCCTACGGGCAGAGGTTCCACCAAGGAGGACAGGCGCAAGCTCCTTCAGGGCCTCGGACACACCTTGTACCTCACCACCGTCAGGAAGGACGAGGGGGCCACCACGACCCTGGAGCTCGTCGACGACAAGAAGGGGGAGAGCGTGTTCACCCTTGTGGGTTCGGGCGATTCCAGGGATGATGCCTTGAAGGTGGACTTCAGGATGTCGGAGGAAGAGGCGCTGAGGTTCATCATCAGGATCCTGGAGGCCCTAGGCGCCAAGAAGCATTGAGGCCCAGACAGTCCAGGTCTGGCGGCACATATTTATACGATGCTATGGCTTCGGAACAGGGTAGATGGAATCTTCTAGCGTGCTGGTAGCCCTCGAGGAACTCGAGAAGTGGCGGTCCCGCAGAGAGAGGCTGCAGCAGGAGCTAGAGGAGCTACGGAC
>JABAOH010135135.1_pt2 | contig 22439 bp, 34 predicted proteins | sample 7062181 | NCBI WGS metagenome assembly JABAOH01 (sample SAMN14538630, study PRJNA623070) | marine sediment metagenome | biome: marine biome [ENVO:00000428]; feature: marine pelagic biome [ENVO:01000023]; material: deep marine sediment [ENVO:00002113]; isolation source: pool of 5 deep marine... | reverse complement strand
ACACGTATCGCCTCGGATACTGTATGGCCACGTATGGCAATGTAGGACAATGTAGGGTCATGTATGTCCGAGACGTACCAGTGGGACGATGTAGGTCTATGTAGGACAATGTAACCCCCCATCCCACTGGTAGGGCATGGTACGCCTCGGTAGGGGGATGTAGGACAATGTAGGTGTGTCGGCGATGACACGTATCACGGTCGATTCTACGGGTTGGCATTGGGTTGGCGTAGAATCGACCACATCGACCCACTCGACCCTACATCGGGCCACTTGGGCCTACATCGCCTCACTTCGTCTTACTTTGACCTACATCTGGGCGCGGACATGCCAAAGCCCCCGACGGTAGCTACTCCGTGGGGGCTAAAGCTTTAGGTTTGTCTCAGAGGTTAATGGCTACGCTGCGGGGCAGGCTCCCTTACAACCAACAGAGCTACTGCGTCAGTGACCTAGGAACAGGAACGGGCCGGAGATTGCGCATGATAGTGACCTAACTTGACGTGCCGCAGGGCTCTAGATATTTGCCACGTTTGATTGTGCGCAGCAACCACGGAAGCAATGCGAGGCCTAGCGCCAGGATTCGAGGCATCACCCTCTTACAACCGTTGAACCGGTCGATCGCATATGCAACACATACGGGTTGTCGTAAGGTCTCTGTGCTTAGTCCGGTTTGTCCCGCCCTCTCCCTATCCGCCGGTACCCACCGGGGACACTATAAGCTATTGCAGAGCACGTGCCAAACGTTTGAGCACGGAATCATTGACGAATAGGTGCCATATACGTATGTCAGAATCGTAACGATCGGCGTAACGTGACGTAACAGTGTGACGTAACAGGGGAAGTGTAGGCCCATGTAGGACAATGTAGGTGTAGGGCATGCACTCACACTGTAGGCCTATGTAGGACAATGTAGGTCAGTGTGGGTAGATGTGGGTCGGTGTGGTCGCTTGACCCCACCCTTCGGGTGGGAGGCACATACGTGCCGGTCAAGCGACCCCCGCGCTGGGGTCGACGGACCCCAGTGGGGCCTGCCGACCTCAGCCGGTGGGGACTCTAGGCCCCGCTCAGTTGGGGAGCTTGGACCCCGGCACCATGAACATCGAGAGCATGGGCGGGCCGTCGTAGTTCGTGGTCTCGGGCTCGTCGCCGCACTGCCCGCACCCACACTCCTCGGGGGTGACCTCGGGGTTGAAGAGTCCGGGGAAGTCCTCGCCCCAAGTCTCGCCGAAGGCCGGAACGTGTTCGAACCCCTGGGAAAGCAAGGCGATCGCCTTGTCGGCCATGGCTCCGGTGACCGGGGGGCACTCGATCCCGACCATGTTCGCGATGGTCAGACCCTTCACGAGCAGGGCCGAGAGGGTTTCGTTCTTCACGTAGAGAGCGGTGATGTGGGCGGGGGCGTCGGTAGGCTCGTCCCACTGGGACTCGATGGCGGCACGAAGCCGTGTCGTGGCGCCCAGAAGGGCGGCCGGGGGGAGGATCCGGTCGTACTGCGACATGATCCAGGCGGTGAAGGTTGCGATGATGGACACTGTTGGTATCTCCTGAGTGAGGGTGTGTGGGTTCTAGTCTAGGTTACGGGGGAGGGGGAGAAACCTTCCCAGATTTCTCCCCTACCCTCGGGACCTAGGCCACGAACACCCGGAAGGTCACCGGGCGCGTGCCCTTGCCGAAGCGGTAGCGCAGGGGGTAGTAGCGGATCGTGCCGCGGGTGTCGACCATGACGATCGTCTGCTTCGCCTTGTAGCGCTCCGTGGGCTGCCCGTAGCGGTCGGTGGCCGTGTAGGGGTCGGGGTTGAGGTAGCAGGTCTGCACGTAGATCCGACCGTGGCCGGAGCCCTGCGGACCCCTGGGGACGCGCGAAGACCGTCAGGCCCTGCTGGGCCAGGTCGGGGACGAGTGTCGGCATTTCGCGTGCTTCGACACGTTCAGCGTAGATGGTACCGGTCACTGTGTAGCCTCCTGAGTCTGTGTAGGACAGAGTGGGGTAATGCATCCCGCATGCCAGGGTGGGACGCACGGAATGATTGAGGAATAGTTGCCATATGTGTAACAGTTGGGACGTAACAACGTCACAGTGTGACGTAACAGGTGTGACGCTGGGGGCGCCAGCCCCCAGGTGGTGGGGTCAGTAGACCCCAGCGGTGGGGTCGCTTGACGCCCTTCGGGCGGACCCACCTAAAGGTGGGGTCAAGCGACCCCGGCGAGGGTATCGCACCCGATACGTGTCGGGCACGATACACGTGGCTAGGGTGATACGCTCCCCAGGCCCGAGCCCATTCCCAGGCCTGGGGGCGTATCGAGTCTCACACTACGGAGGGCGGATCGTCGTGGGCGTCGAAAGTCGACGCGGAGGCGGGAGTCGGCCAGAAGGGCGGCCAGTTGTCGAGCAAGTCTCGGATGCGCTCCTGCTGGCCGCGGATGGCGGGCTCGGGGCAGCCGTGGACGTTGCGCGAAGCCAGACGTGCGGGGTCGTGGTCGTCGGAGTGCAGCACCACGATCTCCGGTTCCAGGTCGAAGGCGCGCGCGGCCTGAATGTAGGGGGCGATCTCTGCGGGCGTGCTGTTCGTGTTGTCGCACACGATGAAATCGCAGGGGTCGATCCCGGGGGTCGCCTCTCGGTTGGCGAAATCGTCCGTGGCCTGGCATGCCAGGATGAAACGCCGGAAGCAGTCCGCGTGTGCGTCTCCGAGCTTGGACGGGTCGATCTTGGTGGCGAAGCGCGCGGGCGCATCGATCGGGTCGCCCTCCCATCGGCTCATCGCGGCCTGCGTCTGGACCCGCGTGTACAGGCCGGGGTAGGTGTCGGCCGAGCACACGACCAGCGCGGAGGCGGTCTCGCGGAGGGCAGCCTGCAGCCGGGCAACGAAGGTCGACTTGCCCGAGCCCGAGCAGCCGACCAGAATCAGAACGCGTGTGAGAGTAGACACTAGTAGTTCTCCGTGTGTGTGAGTCGGCCGCGCCCATGGATGGAGCAGCACGCGACCATGATGCACGCCGAGGCGTAGTCACGATCGCGCACGTAGCCCTCCCACTGGGCTTCGACCGAGCGTCCAAAAAGAGTGAGCATGTCGGGGGGTACTGCACAGCACATGCCAGGGGGCTAGAGCCCCCGGCCGGGGTCGATTACCCAATGATTCCGTGCCTAGGGGTGCGCAGAGCGTAACACCCGACTGTAACGTGTTACGTCACTGTTACGCTGAATCGGGCCCAAGTGTTACGCTCGGCCACGGAATCACAAAGCTTTTGGCTGGCACGCACGCTGCATATACACCCATCGTCTCACACACACACACGGAGCCTGACCCATGACCGACTCTGACCTCGCACTTCTCACCCTCTCGAACCTGCTTTCCCTGTTCGGGTGGGCCTTGTTCGTTTTCGCGGTGTTCGCCCTCACCCTGTGGGCGGCGTCGATCTTTCGCCCCAAGGTGCGCGCGGCCCTCAGCGCCTACGCGAACACGTTTCGCACGGGCCCGTGGCAGCGTGCCCACTGGACCGATGGTGTCCAGTGGGACACTCGCCCCGCGGAGCGCGCGTTTTTCGGCCCGGTGGTCCGTGACCTCCGGGGCCGCTTCGCTTCCGCTCTCATGGCCGACCATATCGACGCGGAGCGCACGGAGCGCGACCGTGAGGCCCGTCTGGACGCTGGACGCCCCCCGGTGGTCCCCGACGCGCCCGAGCCCACCGCGGAGGTACAAGCGGCCCTCTCGGCTCTGTACGACGATAACGATTGCGAGCCCCCCGCGTTCCGCCCCGCTTGGCTGCCCGAGCCCCCCGTGCGCGTGCGTGTCGAAGCGTTCGCCTCCGAGCCTGTGAGCGTCGCGCCCGTCATGCTCGCCCCCGTGGTGTACCGCGCGATCACTGAGTACATGGCCGCCCAGTGGGTCAGCCATGATACGGTGCTCGCCCATGATACGCTCGATTTCCTCATGGGCGGTAGTACCGTGGTCGATACCGAGGGGCGCGTGGTACGTCTCGGCGGTGATACGCCGCCCGAGCCCGAGCCCCCCGCGCTCGCCGTCGCAGCGTAGCGGGGTCGACACACCCCACCCCCCTCCCCTCGAAAGGGGGGAGGGGTGACAAGCACGCAATCATGGGGTCCCCATACCCCGGCCTGCAGGTACCTACCGCTGCGTACCATACCTACCGAGATCTAAAAGATCACAGATTCCCCCCGGTTCGGTCAATCTACCCGACCGCCCGGTTCGCCTCGGATGCAGCGGACTCAAACCTTAGGAGGACACACGCGGTACAGGTGGGCGCACGCAAAGGAAGCGTAACTTCGTATAGACAATCCTCGGGAAGCCACGCACCACACAGAGTCCGATAGACCCACACCTCGATAGTCGGCTGAGCATCCTGGGGATGGAGAGGACCAAACGTAGGCACCTGCCGAGAGATACCTATCAGCCGACGCTCCTGCGTGGGATGCCGCACATGAAGCTCATCAGGGTGAAACCGCATCCAATCAGCAGTCATAGCTCTACGTGTCTGAGGAGGAACATCTGGAACCGGGGATGGTTGAGGCAGTCCTCGCAATAGGAGTAGCCGAGCTTGAGACGGGGCAGAGCCTGGAGCTTAGTGCTCTCGATGTGATAGAGCGATTCGCCCTTGGTAGAACGAATGGCATGCTTCCGGCGACCACACGCACTCTGCTTAGGTCCTTCGACAAGCTGGATGTGAACTATCATCCTCAGCCTTCTCAGCGAACTCCAGGAGCACACACGCCTCACACGTCGGGTCGTCCGGAGAGTATGACTCGTCTCGGCCTCGGCGACGGATGTAGAAACCGTGAACCCAGCAACCACACAGAGTCGGTCGCAACTTGCCGAGATGGCCAATCCGGTCAGCGAACAGAATCTCCACAGCCTCCCAGGCCTCTTCATCGAATACGTGTCTCTCAGCCATAAACTCCCTCCGCGAACTTCAGTAACACGCAAGCCGTACAGTTCACCTTCATCAATGGTGCGTCTCGGATATCGTAGAGGGCAGCATTGTAGGGAACCCGGTCACCACACTTGGTCAACCAGAACTCTTCCTCCCGGCTCTGCCCACACACGAAACTCGTGCTGCTGATGTAGTGAACTGTGCTAGCCAGCTGCGTCATCGGCGAACTCCAGTAGGATGCAAGCTGTACAGGTCGTCTGGGGACCTACGTACGGTGTGGTGTAGGCGATGTCCACCCACGTACCACACAGGCAAGGACGGAACCGAGACCTACGGTCGTACTGGTCTCTGACCTTCTCCCACGCCTCGTTGTCATACACATGGACTTCAGTCATTCTTCCGGTAGTTGACGGGAATCTGTGCGGCCACCTCAATCTGGTCGATGACGTTGATGGGCACGAACTCCACCTCCTCCTCGATGATGCCGGACTGCGGCCGTTCCTCTCCAAGGTCGGTAGTCTCCAGGATCATCATCTGAACCTCAGGATGCTCCATGCAGTCCTGACACCAGTCGTCGAGAATCAGTCGGTGCTGCAAATCCCTGCGGAGCCCGACGTCGCGCATGCCTCGTAGCAGCCGCAGATCGGCAAGGGTCCACCGGGACCCCTCGTCTGGTACAGGGGCTTCTGTCTCCTCCTGGGGCGGCTCGTGGGTCTCCCCGCAGTAGGTCTCGGAGTACTCTCGGTTGCTGTAGAGATGCCAGTCCTCGCTCATAGCTCTGTCCACTTGAGTAGTTCCATCTGGGCTCGTGGATGATTGGCACATTCTTCACAGAAGACGACACCTCCCCAGTTGACCCAGTTGCATTGAATGAAGTGCATCAACGAGCTGACTGGAATCTCCTCAGCGTCGAAGCGCTCTAGACCACACAAGGTCTGACCATCGTAGGTCATCGTGTCTGTCAGACTCATCACAGGAATGATGTGACGTGTAATACCTGCACCCGGGATCTTCAGCTTCTTGTCCGAGCCCTCCAGTTGTTCCACGCGTAGCTTCATATGTCCGTCCATTTGAGCAGAAGCAGCTGAATCTCGGGACTCTCCATGCAGTCCTCACAGATATCGTCTCGCAACTTCTCTTTGCCTTGTGTACGTTGGTTTCGTTGGAGGCTGTTCTCCAGGTCCTGCAGATGAACATGCTCCTCTGCGTACTGGCTGAACTTCTCGCCGCAGTACGAAGTTGAGTATGTTACCATCTTGACCTTCGACCAGTCGAAGTCCGAGTCGTGTAGGCTCTTCGGGTGCGGCTTCTGCTCTTTGAGGATGTGGAGCTTCTTCATTGTAGGAACTGCTCCTCGCTGATTTCGATGTCAGCGTATGCTAGTGGGTCGCGTCTTTCCATCTGTTCGATGCTGGCAAGTGTTCGCATGGCAACACGCTCATCCTGAAAGCAGTGCTCACATGGAACTCCATCAATATTACCCTTAGCTGAAAGACGACCAGCAGTGTGAATGCTGAGCACTTCGAGCTGCGGTTGCTCGTCAGACCGAAGACCACAGATGGTAGAGTAGAACCCGCCAGAGCCTACGCTGTTGTAGACATGCACGACTCTATTTGGATCCTTCTTCTTCCACATCAGAGTTCCACGTTCCTCAGTAGCTTGAACTGCAGTCGCTCAGGCAGCTCGCCCTTGGACACGTAGTGTACGTAGGCTTTCCTGCACGGTTCACACAGGTGGTAGTTCATGATGACGTCACCCTTGAAAGCTTCCACCAGAAGTCCGAAGAGTTCTTCGTCTGCGTAGTTGAGTCCGTAACCCTTCTTGATGCCACAACAGAATCCGAACTCGTCGTTGGTGATGGTGCAGTGGAACTTCTTACCGATGTCTCGTAGACGGAAGCCCGGGTCTCGAATCAGGTCTCGTCCAGCATCAGTGACAACCTTCAAGATCTTCTCTCTTGCCTCACGCCTCTCTTGGCTGCGCTGGTTTCGTAGTTGAAGGTTGTACTCACGCATCTCTCGGCTCAGGCGGTAGCGTCGTCTCATTACAGCTCCACGTTGGCTAGAAGCTCCATCTGGACCTTCGGGTGTTCAAGGCACTCCTCACAAAGCTTTGCGTTGGGAGAGTAGGCGTCAGCCATGTACGGCAGCATCTGCTTCACAGACATGAAGCCGATGTCGTTCTTGAACATGCTCTCCATCGCCCACATCTTGTCGCAGCACATCCGCACAGCCTCAGCGTCTGTCTCCAGTTCGATGTGGATCTCTTTCGTCTGCCTCAGTCGATTGAGTACAGCGTCGGAAAGCATCTCGATGCCTGCACTGTTGGCCAAACACTTCGGACAGATGTCCTTGATAGACGCGATGATCCATGCCGCTGTGTTGCCTGTGTTGTCCACGTCGATGAACGCGACCTTCCCCGTCCGGTTGCGGCGTTTTCTGGCCAAAGCTATGGCTCGTTTCTGCACCATACGGCCGCAGGCGGTCTTGATCCAGCTGTTGTTGACGGAGCGGCCGAGGTGAGTTCCCATACTCATACGATAACCACACGGGGACGTGTTGTCAATGAGGTCTTGCGCGAGTCCGAAATCGTGCTTATGAGGTACCTATCAGCAATGTGTCCCCCTGGAGGCCCCTACGGGGCCCCAGGAGCCCCTCCAAGGGGGGATCGGAGCCAAGTAGATGCACCCAGACACCCGAAAGATACTCGCCGTAGGCAGCGTTCTGGAGACCGTTCACGGACGGATCACCATCCGCAGCGCTGAAAACCTAGGAGACCGTACGATCGTACACGGCGTAAACCAACAAGGACGTGAGCAAACGGTCAGCATTACGAACATAATGCCTAACTATGATTATGAAATGCACATCTGGCTAGAAGATGAGTTGGGATGGAAACCAGATCGTTGCTACTACGCTACCTTATGTGGCCGAACGAAGGAGCCAGTGCAACGAGTAATGGTCAACTATGACCTCTCGGGGATAGATTTGAAGCGTATCACCTGTGAATCGTGTATACTGTTGTTGTTCGCTAAGAACGCGGAGTTGCACGATGAAGAGCAAGAGGATTCTTCTGATCCACTGGGCACCGGATCCTGATGTTGCTATCGGAGCATGCGGTGAGGAGTGTGAAGTGACGTACCTGGAAGGCAAGCACAAACACTACAGGCACGTGTACGTTACGCTGAGTACGAGTGTGGTCAACTGCAAGCAATGCTACATGGCTCTTGGTATCCGCGACCTAGCGAAGGTAAAGCTGTGAGGCGATCATCTCTGTTCATGGAAGATGGAGTCATTCCTCCGTACAGCACACAGAGTTGTGCTGGTTGTGGGGAGACCATGTCCAACGACTTCACAGAGTTCCTGGATGCAGGCGTGTACGCGCGCTGGTACACTGAGGAATACAAGGACCCAGGCACCGGAGAGCCAAGGCTGCAGGAATACAGGCTTTGGTGCTGCTCCGAGGAGTGCGCTGAGAACACCGTCGAGGCACACGAGGGCATGGAGGCCCTACGGAAAGTTGAGCTATGATCCACTTTGGATCTTGACAACCCTGGATATGAGACTTACGCTGTCACAGACAGCGAGGCTATGGTTCGATCCGAGGATCAGAGAGCCTAGGCCTTTGAATCAGACAAAGCGACCGATCTACCTTGGGAGGGTAAGAAATGGAACTTTCTATTACAACACTCATTGTTCTTGCAGCTACCATTGGTTTTCTCAGCCTAGTGACGGGATTTACTGGTGGCTTCCTCTACGGGACGCTCAACCGCGTTTTCTTCCGGCATCGTTTCCGAGAGTGGGTCGACGGTGAGATGATCCAGATGCAAGAGTATCTCCAGACCGGCCTCGGGAAGGCGCAGGAGCAGGCCCAGCAGATGGTGGCCACTGCGCACGCGCAGACACAGACGATCTACAAGGCTGCTGCTGAACATGCGGCTGCAGTCAAGTTGCCTGGTGTGAAGACCCAGCAGAAGGGACCATTGAACTGATGTGGTACTTGATTGGGGCGATCCTGATTCTTGCTCTTCTGGTTAGTCTGCTTAGCCGACGTGGTCTCGGCGCATTCATCCTCGGGTTCTTGATCGGTCAGAGCTGAGGAAATCCCGCAAAAATCTTGTTCAAAGGCTTGCGTATCACCCCTGCAGTGGTTATACTGTAGGGGTGAAGTTTTTTGCTTTTTTGATCCTTCTGTTGTCTTCACTCCTGGTAGGAGGATGCCTTGCTACACCTCCACCAGTAGATGGTGGGTCTATTCGAGTAGATGGACGAGAAGTGTACTGGGTCGAGCACGACTTTCCTTTGTGGGTCTTCATCGACAAAGATATGAGCGAACTGCACGTGCAGACAACTCTATCGGCCTGCGATGCTTGGAATAACACTGTTGGTGTTCGAGTTTTCGAACCTTTGCTATGGGACTATGCCCTACCTCTGCCACGAGATGTAGGTGTGGTAGGAGTTTCCATTCGGGAGCTAGGTCGACGAGACGGTGAGATCCTGAACGGTTTACACAGAGGTCTGTACCATGAGGGTACGCAGCATCGACGCGCGTCGATGATCTGGTTTGACGATGACTTAGAAGATGAGTTTCTAGAGGTGGTAATGATCCACGAGCTTGGACATGCTCTTACGCTTGACCATGATGAGAATCCACGATCAGTGATGCATCCGCACGTAGCGCAGATGCCTATGCCTGTGTTCATCATGCCGGAGGATGCCGAGCGGATTCGTAGAATGGCGGAAGGGGAACCTCCTCTTGCTACGACGCCACTACCACAGGGTCGTCGCGTTCTGTATCTACCCGGAGGGATTCGGCTATGAGGTGCTACTGGTGGCTGAATCTTCAGTATCGTGAGGTGCTACAGAAACTCTGGGAGTACGAGCAGACTTGACATCCGCCGAAATCGTGCTTACCGTAGCCTCGTCCTCGATGGGCGAGGTTTTTTCGTTTGTCAAGACTGTTTTTCAGTCGCCAATGTGCTATCGTGAAGACATGTACACACAAGAGCCTAAGGAACATGTAGATACGCTCAGGTACATGCTTGCAGAGCTTCTAGTGAAGCAATCAAACGCTAGTCTTACCACAGACCAGCGTATATGGCATAAGAAGGGTATCGAAGCTCTAAGAGCCTCGATCGATGCGATTGAAGTGCAAGTATACGCCTGAGGGAGAAGCATGAAGAGATTAGTCGCGATCATCGACATCGACACGACTATTGCGAACAACGACCATCGTGCGGAGTTGTTGCAGAAGCATTGCGTCGTGTGCGGCGGTGCAAAGCAATCGGGACACCATGACAAGTCGTGGTGCCCTACTTGTGTGTCTAGCACCAAGGACAAGGTCAGTCAGGACTCGTGGGACACTTTCCTACGCCCTGACCTCGTAGCATTGGACGAGCCTGTGCGCAAGGCACAGGACATCATCCACCACTGGCGAAAGTGCGGGCTGGAGTTCCACTTTCTCACTGGACGCAACGAGGGGTTGCGTGAGGTGACCGAAGACTGGCTCAAGCGGTACTTCGGGTTCGACCCGAGCCGGGAAGCCTTGATCATGCGCTCGAACGAGAGTCATGGCGAGACTCCGGCCTCGAAGTACAAGGAATGGGCGTTCCTCAAGCTGGTCAAGGACCGTGGGCTTGAGGACTGCATCTTCCTCTTCTGTGAGGATGACCCTTACGTGTTCCGTATGTACGCCAAGTACGGGATGTGCCTTCGGTGCCCTGAGGGTTGGGAGCACTTCGCTCCTGAACATGCACGGGGTATCGAGACATGGCAAAAGAGATAGACGACCTAGATGACCTCATCATGAAGGATTTCCCGCTCTTCGGATTGGAGCGGGAAGTTGATGAGGATGAAGAGTGGTCTCCCGAGCGTGCCATGCGTGAGCTGGCCAACGTCGACTTGGGAGATGAGCCATCTATGGAACAGACGCTGAGTAGCCTTTCGCAGGCTCTCAAGCAGCACTATCAGCCAGACACGATCATCCTCTCTCCGCAAGCCTTTGAGGACCTGAAGAAGTCACTGGAGGAGTAAGTTCACACTGGCTATGTTACCCGCCCTGCGCTACAATAGATGCTTCCGCCTATAGTCGAGGGAGAAGCGAATGAGTGACGCTGTGAGGCCGTTCAAGCTTTCATCTGCGTTCTTGGAAGAGTACATGGATAGCCAGCCGGAATGGGGTCCGGTTGGCTACATCACTTTCAAGCGCACGTACGCACGCAAAAAGGACGACGGAAGCACTGAGGAGTTCTGGGAAACGTGTAAGCGTGTTGTCGAAGGGTGTTACTACGCTCAGAAGGCACACTGCCAGCGACTTGGTCTAGAATGGAACAACCAGAAGGCTCAGGCTAGCGCGCAAGAGATGTTCCGACGCATGTGGGAGTTCAAGTGGCTTCCACCAGGCCGAGGCTTGTGGATGATGGGCACTCCGTACATCGAACGTGCGGGTGCGGCAGCTCTGAATAACTGCGGCTTCGTATCAACGGCAGGCATTGCTGTTGACTTCGCTGATCCGTTCTGTTGGTTGATGGACATGCTCATGCTTGGCGTTGGTGTTGGTTTCGACACCAAGGGTGCTGGGCTGGTGAAGGTACAGGAACCACGACAGGGGGAGGACGATCATGTGGTCGAAGATTCGCGAGAGGGTTGGGTCGATCTTATCCGACGTGTGCTTACTGCTTATAGCGGCAGGGGTAGTCTTCCTGGACACATTGACTATTCCCTCGTTCGTCCTGCTGGTGCTCCTATTCGTGGGTTCGGTGGCACTGCTTCTGGCCCGGAGCCTCTAGATGAGTTGGTGGTCTCTATTCGTGAGGTGCTTGACTCACTTGTTGGAGAATTCATTACCGGTACTGCGATTGTTGACATTTGCAACCTTATCGGTCGTTGCGTTGTTGCTGGGAACGTTCGCAGGTCTGCTGAGATCTCTTTTGGAGAACCTGATGACATCGAGTTTCTGGACCTCAAGAATCCAGAGGTGTGTGGGCAGGAAGTAGTCGAGCATCACCGTTGGGCGTCGAACAACTCCATCTTCGCGCGCGTGGGTATGGACTACACCGAGGTGGCGCGCAGGACAGCTCTGAACGGCGAACCTGGATACGAGTGGTTGGAGAACGCACAAGCGTACGGACGCATGGCCGATCCACCTCGCTACTCGGATAGGCGGGCGGCGGGCGGGAATCCCTGCCTGGAGCAAACGCTTGAAGACCGAGAGCTGTGTTGTCTTGTGGAAACGTTTCCTGGACGCCACGACAGCTACGAGGACTACGAGAAGACTCTGAAGTACGCGTACCTGTACGCGAAGTCGGTCACGTTGATGTCCACGCACGACATGCGTACGAATCAAGTGCTTTTGCGCAATCGACGCATCGGTGCATCGATGTCAGGCATCGTGCAGGCGATTCAACGTCACGGAACGCGAGAGTTCTTCAACTGGTGCGACAACGGCTACAAGTACTTGCGAGACCTGGACAAGGTCTACAGTGATTGGCTGTGTATCCGCACCTCTATCAAGATCACGAGTGTGAAGCCGAGTGGAACTGTGAGTCTGTTGCCGGGAGTGACTCCAGGCATCCACCGGCCACACTCTGAGTGGTATCTACGGCGCATCCGGTTCCAGGAGAATCATCCACTCGTTGCAGCGCTTCGAGCAGCAGGATATTGGGTGGAGAAGGACGTTTACAGTCCGAGGACAGTTGTGGTAGCCTTCCCAGTACATGAGGAACACTTCGACCGCGCCAAGGACGATGTATCGATGTGGGAACAGCTAGAGCTGGCTGCACAGATGCAATACTGGTGGGCAGACAATCAGGTGAGTGTCACGGTTACCTTCCGGGAGGAAGAAGCGCATGACATCAAGAACGCCCTTGAGATGTACGAAACGAGACTCAAGGGCGTTTCTTTCTTGCCTTTGATGGATCATGGGTACAAGCAAGCACCGTACGAGACCATCAGTAGAAAGAAGTATGAGGCACTGAAGGCAAAGATCTCTCCGATCTCCTATCTAGAGCCTACGCTTGACGTCCATGATACTACTGAGCGCTTCTGTGATGGGGACACGTGTGAGGTACCTTGGGCTGAGTAAGATCGGCTGGACCTAGGCATTCTCACGTGATACACTACTGGGGTCTAGACATTCCCCCATTCCCATTGAGGATTTGCCATGGCTAACTTTCAAGACAAGACCAGGGCTGTACTACCGCCTATGATTGGCGGTCCTGGTCACGTACAGCCTCAGCGGCTAGCAGGAACAGGTACTACGGAAGATTCGAACTCTCGAAGACTCGCTAAGGATCGTCTTCACGATCTCGTGGTAGGTGGTACACCTGGTACCAACGATGTGCGAGTGACCTTCCGTGCTGAAGGCGGGCTTGCTGCTCAGGTGTCCGCTACCGACTTCATCGTGCCTGCAGGTACAGTCTTCCCCTTCCTTGCTTTGCTTGGACGAGGTGGAGACTATGGAAGCCTGTTCGTTTACGTAGAAGCTGCCGACGGTGTATCTACGTACGAGTGCTTCGTAGTTCAGCGCGGAATGTGATTCCATGCGCGCTCTGGTGTTGAGTGGGGGAGGTGGTCTGGGCGCCTACCAAGTGGGTGCCCTGAATCACATCCTCGGCCTACTGGAGGTCCACTACGACATCGTTGTAGGTGTCAGTGTTGGTGCGATCAACGGTTTGGGCGTGGCGATGCATCAGAGGGGCGACGAAGTCCTTGCAGCAGAGTATCTGCGTGACATGTGGCTTGCATTGAAGACTTCTGACGTAGTGAAGCCTCATTTTCTGCAACCGCTGGCGTTAGGATGGCAGCCAAGTACTCACAGCTTCAAACCATTGCGTAAGCTGTTGACTGAGCGTGTAGACATGGATCGTCTACGAGGTTCGGGGAAGATCTATCGTGCGGTAGGTGTAGATGCTGTCTCGGGTGAGTTCCGACTATGGAGCGAGCAGGATGACAAGGATGAGCTGATTCGAGGTGTTCTAGCGTCTGCCGCGACGCCTATCCTGCATCCACCTGTTGTACATGGTGGAGAACTCATGTACGACGGCGGTATTCGGGACGTAACGCCTGCACGACAGGCAATCGCACTAGGAGCGGACGAGATAGACATCATTCTTACACAGTCGTCGAATCTCGGTGACTGGAATCCGGAGCCGAACAGAATCTGGAACACAGGACTCAGAGTGTTCGAGATCATGTTTCGTGAACTAGTAGAAGGGGATCTTAGGGCCATCGAGCTGTACAACGCCCTAGCGGCAGCTGGTCTCCGTCCAGACAAGCGTGTGGTACGTGTACGATTGCTCAGACCGGAAGAACCTCTTCCTATGGACACGAGTAAGTTCGAACCCGATGAGATTCGTGCAGTGATGCAGATCGGACAACGGGATGCCGAACGGCTTGGAGACTGGACATGAGTAACGAGCTGAAGGGTGTATGGGCAGTTCTCCGTGAGATCAAGACGGAGCTGAAGGACTTCGACGACAAGTGGGAGCAGCACATTCAAGCGGCGGCCACTGATCGTCAAAAGTTGTCTACCTTGTGTCGACAGGTGGACAATATTGAGCGTCTGCTGACGCGAGGCAATGGGCAGAAGCCGATCCTCGTACAGTTGGAGACGATCCACCATGACGTGGAACAACTGAAGAAGGATCACACAGAGCTGAAGAAGGCGAATGGGATCCACGAGCCTACGCCAGAAGAGGTGAAGGAAGCTCAGGCGCAGGCTCAGAAGGCCAAGTGGATGGCCGTAGCGAAGATCGCAGGTGTGCTAGCGCTCGCAATCCCGGGGTTGCTCGCCCTCATGGGCGTCGGGGGTTGACAAGCGTATCACCAGTGACTATAGTAACACTTATGAGGGAAGCGACACGAGGTGTGCATGGCTAGGCCTATCGAGTTCGTGAAGGCCGAGATCATGCGGGTTGCGTCAGAGCTAGGGCTGAGTCCGAGGGAGCAAAGCTTCACTCGGGTGAAGTTCTTAGCACACACTGAGGTAACCAAGCATGACCTTGAGACCTACAAGGGATTCACTCGACTCAAGCACGATGCAGCGAACGACAACAATGTTCCACCTGTAGAGGACTTGGCAGAAGGTCGGGGAGTTCAACTGCGGCTGAACTACACCAGGAGTCTTGAGCGTAAGCTAGGAAGCCGAGAGTACTTGGCAGACAAGCTACGTGACATGGTGGAGAGCGTCTTTGACGCAAACCCCATCAAGCTGTCTCCTGGGAAGATGAAGCCAACTAAGAAGCCCGCGGAGAGAATGCTCACGCTGCTTCTTAGCGATCTCCACTTCGGTGTAGAGGTCGATCCCCGAGAAGTCTTCAAGTCAGAGTTCAACTGGCAGATTGCTTCTCGACGACTAGCAAAGCTGTGTCATCAGGCAGCGGAATACAAGAAGCACCACAGAGACATCACTACACTGACGGTGGTGTTGAACGGTGACTTGATTCATGGCGTCGTTCACTTGAGCGAAGCAAACCTGCGTCCATTGACAGAGCAGATCTATGGCTCTACCAGTATCTTGCTGAGAGCCCTAGACTACCTTCGAAACCACTTCAAGAAGGTCCGTGTGCTCTGTCTTCCAGGTAATCACGACCGAATGACATATCGTTCCAAGGAACGGGCCGTATCTCAGCGATGGGATTCCCATTCGCATGCGGTGTTCCTTGGTTTGAAGCTAGCGTTTCGGCATGACGAAGGAATCGAGTTCGATATCCCTATGCAGGGGATGGGAACGTACGAAACACCTGGAGGCCATCTGGTTCTGGCTTCTCATGGTGATACTGCCCCCGATGTGGGGAACGTGGGCAAGGCACTCAACGTCAAGCAGGTAACATCCAATATCCAGAGGATCAACTCCAGTCAAGCGTTCGAAAAGCACATAGATGTCGTGCTGTTCGGGCATTGGCACCAGCCGAGTCTGTTCATGCTGGCTGATGGTACTACTTGCATTGTGAACGGCTGTTTGCTAGGATCAGACCCATACGCACAGAACGGCGTGGGCTATTTCAACAGTATGCCGGCGCAAATCATGTTCGAGAGCGTAGCGGGGCATCCCGTAGGTGACCATAGGATCGTTCAGCTGCGAGACGCGGATTCCGACAAGGTGTATGACAAGATCATCCATACTCCGGTCGATGCCAGCGGGCTGGACTTCGACTTCTGAGGATGCATGACTGTCGTTATTGGTGCAGTAGTTGGCGAGCGTGTTTGGCTCGCTGGGGACTCTTACTGTGGAGACGATGAAGTCTCTGATCTATGCAGCGAACCCAAGGTTCTTCGTGTTAGCAACACGGTAGGTTTGGGATTGTGTGGAGATGTACGTACGGAAGTTCTAGTCACCAAGGCTGTCAAACAGATTTTGTCCAAGAAGCAGCGTGTGACAGATGAGTGGTTGCGAACTGACTTCGCCTTGGCGTTGCACAAGCGTTTGAAGGATAGCGGCGTCTTGAAGGACAATAAGGGTATCCACTCGTTGGATAACGCAGACTACATTCTGGCTCATGCTGGACGTCTGTACTACATGGATGAGAGTTTGGCCTTGTGGACATCTCGTCATCCATATGTAGCGATCGGTGTGGGCAAGTCTATGGCTATGTCAACTCTGGCTTACTCGCACACCAATGGTGAGCTGGAAGAGGACCCACGTAACGCATTAGAACGCGTGTTGCGGTCTGTTGCACAACACAATCATTACGTACGACCACCGTACACATACCTCAAGATCTGAAGAGGGAACATGGAACAAGTGAAGAGAAACAAGAGCCGTACGGCGATCACAATAGATCCCGCGCTGTGGCAGCGCGCTAAGGATCGTTGTGCGGAGCTGTCGGAGGAGCGTGAGCGCAAGGTCAGCTTCTCTCAGCTCGTAGAGGAAGCTGTACGAGCATACCTAGGGGACTGACATGAGCTACGACAAGCGTATGGAACTGGTGCAGGACCTAACGGCCTACACCGAGGATGCGGATGAACTCGAAGCTTTGGAGTCTGCAATCGACGCGATGGCGTTCTTGAAGCTTCTTCATCAGAGCTTGGTAGAGAACGGAGCACAGCTAGCTGAAGATCCCGACACGGATGAGGTGGGTACAACGATCGACCACATCTTCGGAGAGTTGTCAGCTGCGTGCCTTTTCCTCTCTGAGACCAGTTTTGCGCGGGTACCTGACATGCTTCGCAAGATCGCGGACGCTCTGGACAGTCAGAATGAGCCATGGACAGACCCACATGGTGAAACAGCTCCTCCAGTACCTGCTGTAGTCATTCGAGGCTTTCGGCACTTCGCGCAACGCCTAGAAGCGACGCGCGTTCAGAAGCAGCGCGCCATCAACGCACTGAAAAAAGTGGGTGTCTGACAAAAAAGGACTTGACACGCCGCGAATCGGTGTTATCATAGTGGAATGATGTCGAGGAATATCGAGCACAATATTGTGTCACAGATTCCTTCCCTCCCGGCGGAAGGCAGGGAGTTGTGCGTCCTCAACCCGTTCGCCCACTCCCTGGCCACCGCGTATGCGGATACAAAGCGTTGGGAGGCCGGCTCGTAAGCAGACTGTAGAAGAAACTCATTTGCTTACGAGCCACCCAGGAACTCCTCGGGTGGCTCAAATCGTTTTTGGGGTTGACATCGAAATAGACGTGGTTAGACTACGTATCACTGGCCGTTGAAGCTAAACAGGATAAGCATCCGGTTCTTACCCGGACGATAAGGGGTTCGAGTCCTCTCAGCGGCACCATTCGGATATCGTCTAATGGCAAGACTCCTGGTTCTGGCCCAGGCAATGGGGGTTCGACTCCTTCTATCCGAGCCAAGTTTTCGTTCATTGACAAATGAACATCATGTTTCGCGGGTAGTGTAACGGCAGCACGCTGAGCTGTTAACTCAGAGGCGGTGGTTCGAATCCCCCCTGCGGAGCCATAGGTCGGGCGCTGGGGCGCAGGCGAGCCTCCAAAACTTGCCGTGCAGGGTTCGATTCCTTGACGACCTGCCAAATCATGCTGCAGTAGCTCAGCGGTAGAGCACTTGGTTGAAGCCCAGGGTGTCGCTGGTTCGATTCCAGCCTGTAGCACCATGTGGGATGTTGGTAAGGGACTACATCAAAAGTTCAACTCTTTTCTCCGGCCCATTTATGCCGGAGTGCCCTTGGGGGCATTCGTCTCTCCGGTTTTTGCCCACACCTAACTAGCAAGCGGGGTCGAGCTTGAGAAAAATGATCAACCAGCGGGGTCGAGCTGGCTAAAAATGATCACCAAGGCAGATGCCAGTGTAGGGATTACATCTTTTTTTGGTAAAGAAACGTTACATCTCACACAATAGTTGCTGCCACCAATCGGAGTGTAGCTCAGTCTGCGCAGAGCGTCTGGTTTGGGTCCAGAAGGTCGCGGGTTCGAATCCTGCCTCTCCGACCAAGTTTTAGGTTTTTGCTGTTCGACCTGATCTGCAGATCAAAAACAGCATCACGGAGTTGTAGTAGAGTGGTCTCTACGTCCGTCTGATAAGCGGAAGATTGGAAGGTTCGATTCCTCCCAGCTCCACCAAATGCTACGTTGTGCATCTGGGATGCAGATCGCCTGTCTAGCGATTGAGACGAGTTCGATCCTCGTACGTAGCGCCAAGTTTTGTGGATTCTGAAGAGTGACGCTGGGACGTCCGGCTGGCTGTAAACCAGTTGCCAATGTGCTGTGTGGTTCGATTCCATCAGGATCCACCATTATGGTGTCTGTTGTGTACTGGTGTGCATAGCTGATTGTGGCTCAGCAGGTGGGGGTTCGATTCCCCTCAGACACCCCAATGGCCCTGTCGTCTATAGGTTAGGATCTGAGATTTTCAACCTCAGGAACCGGGTTCGATTCCCGGCAGGGTCACCAATCACGCGGATGTAGTTCAGTGGTAGAACGTCACGTTGCCAACGTGAATGTCGTGGGTTCGAATCCCATCTTCCGCTCCAAGAGGAATGCCTGGATAGGGATTACATCCTTGATATGGACGAGGTCGCAGGTTCAAGTCCTGTCTCCCCACCCTGATGGGGAGTAGCTCAGTTGGCAGAGCGCGTAAAAACATCTCTTCTGCTATTTGTCCTCACTAGGGTCTCTAGTATAAATGCGCATTACATCCGGCTTTTACCCGGAACGATCAGGGTTCGAATCCCTGGGGGCCCACCAAATATTCACAGGTAGCTCAGCGGCAGAGCATCAAGCTGTTAACTTGAGGTGTCGGGGGTTCGAGTCCCTCCCTGTGAGCCAAGGGGGTAGCGCTGGGGCGCAGCTGTGCCTTGCAAGTACGGTCTGATGGGTTCGATTCCCATTGCTTCCACCATGGGCGGGTAGCTCAATCTGGGAGAGCACTGGCCTTGCAAGCCGGGGGTTGTGGGTTCGAGTCCCATCCTGTCCACCAAGATTTTGGCGCATGCTTGGAAGGGTTTACATCTGTACCAACATCATAGAGGAGTAGGTTCGAATCCTACCTGGGCTTTAGGAAAACACCGAAAGGTGGCCCTACCAACTCTTCTGCTTCTTGGCGCCAACTGCCTTGGTCGTATAGTGGCGATTACACCTGCTTGGTATGCAGGGAACGCGAGTTCGATTCTCGCCCAAGGCTCCATGTGGGACATGTTGACCTCATTCCAGTCAGGTCCGGAAGGAAGCAGCTGGAGCGACGTAGGCACCTGATTCCCACACCATGCTCCGGTAACTCAACGGATAGAGTGCCTGGCTTCGAACCAGGTGGTTGGGGGTTCGAATCCCTCCCGGAGTGCCATTTCTGTGGGCCTTGCACTGCATGGACGCAGAGTCGGTCTTCTAAGCCGATACATTGGGGTTCGATTCCTCCAAGGCCTGCCAAAGCTTCCGGTTTGATCAACCGAGAGTCATCGATCGATGGAAAAAGAGCCGCCTAGCCCGACGGCGCATGGAAGGGGAGTGGCCTGTTTTTTCCCGTAGGTAGCCAGTACCGTAGGATTTGATGGGTGCTCTAGGGCGTCATGACCCTGTAGCTCAATGGATAGAGCGCTTGCCTCCTAAGCAGACGATGAAGGTTCGATTCCTTCCAGGGTTGCCATTTTGGGGTGTAGCTCAGCGGAAGAGCACGAGTCTACGAAGCTCGGTTGTCGGGGGTTCGAATCCCTCCATCCCAGCCAGTTTTTTTTCTCTAGAGAGAAAGAGGGGATTCATGAATATTCAGCAGAGCACTTATGGTGCGCTTCATCACAAGAGCCGGACGAAGTTCCCGAACAACCTCACGGACAACACGAGGGTGTTCATTGCAAGAAAGGGACCCCGGATCGTAGGTACTGCATTCGTGCAGCACAATCAAACTACCTTTGGTAGTTTCGAAGATCGTGAGCTTCGATGCACAGTCGATGCTCCAAGTGCAGCAACCAGAGTTGCGTTGACACAGGCAGCACGTCTGGCAACACGACATCTCAAGCGAAGGTTCTGGCTCAACTGAGCCTTCACGGCCACACCAAGTGGCCATTACGCGCGTATAGCTCAGCGGCAGTAGCGTCTGCTCGACACGCAGAAGGTCGAAGGTTCAAATCCTTCTACGCGCACCAAGGCCGGTTAGCTCAGAGGCAGAGCACCTGTTTTACACGCAGGGGGTCGGGGTTTCAAAATCCTCACCGGTCACCAAATGCTCGGGTGGCGGAATGGCAGACGCGCTTGGTTTAGGCCCAGGTGTCCTAGTGACGTGCAAGTTCGACTCTTGTCCCGAGTACCAATGTGGATGTGGCGGAATGGCAGACGCAGTAGGTTGAGGGCCTGCCGGGGTTAGACCCGTGTGAGTTCGACTCTCACCATCCACACCATGGGGAAGTGGCGGAACGGCAGACGCGCCTGATTCAAGCCCAGGTGTCCTAGAGACGTGCAGGTTCGATTCCTGTCTTCCCTACCAATCACGCAGAGGGCGCGGTCTTGTCTTGACAAGTCGCGCCTTCGTGCTTATCATACTCATAGAGGCGTTAGAACGAGGTGCCGCAGTGGTAACCGGCCTCAGACCCTTGGAGGGTCAACACCGATTTGTAAAGCTTTGCGGGGAGGGTGGTCTTAGTTCCCGAATCAGTCTCATAAGCTGATCCACGCTGGTGCAACACAGCCTCCGCACCCAATGCTGACTCAACCTACTGATCGACTCCCATGACTGGGGCACGCAAGTGCAGCAAGTAATCCCGATAGCCAAGGCGCCTTGGGGTAGGAACCGATGTCGAACTAGTCAGCACCATGCCAACGAGCCAAGGCAGGCACACGTCTCTCATAAGGACGATGGCGACGAGGTTCGAGTCCTCCCGTTGGCACCAATATCGGGCCAGGCCGGACCGGTGTCCGAGCGCGTCTTATAAGCGTGTCAAGCGGGTTCAACTCCCGATGGCCCTACGGGGATGTAGAGAACTGGCATATCGGCCTCGCTTAAAACGAGGTGTCTTTGTGGGTTCGACTCCCACCATCCCTACCAAGTTTTCACTCTCACATGGAGACAGTGAATGATGAAGGCCAAATGATCGATTGGAGAGGACAATGCAGACTCTACTACTAAACGCTTCATGCGAGCCTATGAAGGTCATTCCTTGGGAAAAGGCTGTCTGCATGTGGTTGGATAAGAAGGTTGAGATCGTCGCTGAGTACGCTGAGCGGGTTTACCGAGAGATCGATGAATGGTCTGGTCGGATGCCTGCTGTTGTTCGACTACTTCAGTACGTCAGCGGTCATCTACACAAGGTGAAGTTTTCTCGTCGCAACGTGTTTGCGCGCGACTTCTTCTCGTGTCAGTACTGTGGCGCACAGCCTGGTACCGAGAACCTGACCTATGACCACGTCAATCCACGATCACGTGGCGGTAAGACTGTGTGGGACAACATCGTTACGGCATGTCTCGACTGCAATGCACGAAAGGCAGACCGTACGCCGAAGGAAGCTGGAATGAAGCTCAAGAAGCTTCCACGAAAGCCTCCTATTCGTCCAAAGCTAGGTCGAATGTTCGCAAACATGCCAAACACTCCAGATGAGTGGCGTGATTGGTTATACTGGGACGGGGAGTTGCAGCCATGAAGGAGTACTCGAAATGGGAATCCGACATGTACACTTGCAGTGCTCTTGTCAGCACCCAGATCACATCATCCGTGTCTCGCTAGAGACATACCGAGGAGAGCACCCACAGCTTTCTATTCAGCCGATGCTGAACCCGAACTCATCCTTCTTGAGGAGGTTGTGGGTGGCTTTCCGATACGTCTTCGGAATCAAGCACCAGGGTGACTATTGGGGAAGCTATCAGTTCGAAGATGTGATTTTGGATGACACATCTGTAGACGCGTTGACGACGATGGTAGCAAACAGAAATCTCATCGTGAGGCTTCGTAAGACACTTCAGAAGAAGCGTGCGATGCGGAAGAAGAAGGAAGGTACCCGGCCGGATGAGGAGCCTGCCTTGAAAGCAGGTAGCACCAGGGATGGTGTTGGGGGTTCGAGTCCCTCACCTTCCGCCAAGTCTGAGGAGGATCATGGAACAGAGTGATGCGGATGTGCCGTTTGATGTAGATGAAATGGTGTTGCAAAGCAAGGCACCAG
>JABAOH010001966.1_pt1 | contig 22451 bp, 14 predicted proteins | sample 7062181 | NCBI WGS metagenome assembly JABAOH01 (sample SAMN14538630, study PRJNA623070) | marine sediment metagenome | biome: marine biome [ENVO:00000428]; feature: marine pelagic biome [ENVO:01000023]; material: deep marine sediment [ENVO:00002113]; isolation source: pool of 5 deep marine... | reverse complement strand
GCTTCAAAATCTAAGAATTGGCCTCCATAGAGTCCGGTGATCCTGTATAGAGTCCCCAGGATGACCTGCACCAGGCCGGTTGCGAAAGGCAGAAAGATATCTTTTTTGATTATGTGGCAGAGCCAGATAAAAACGAAAGCAAAAACGAGATTGGTGAGAACAGTCGTGCCAATATACTTGATACCAAATATAGACGGGAAATCAGGATAGATGATTTTGTAACGAACGATTGAGAGAATCATGCCGATGATTCCAGCGAGAAAAAGCGCAATGACGGCGAAGAAGTTAAATCCATATTTTTCCTGGTCGAATAAATCCACGAATTGTTTTTTCATTTTTTCACTCTCTCCCTGAATAAATTAGTATTGATTTATAATTTTATACAGCCTTTGTCAACTTAAACGGTAATAGAATAAATATCTTAAGCCTGATGAAGAATTCTCGCTTTTTAAATTCTCATTTGACGCTGCTGTTTTGTGTGTGATAAGTTCATTCCAACCAAAATATCAGTATATTCCATGATTTTTTATCAATAGGAGGTAAACATGAAAAAGGCATTAGTATCTTCATTCATTTTTCTNNGATTTTTCAGAAGCCATCCGAATGATCGACACATGGCTTGAGGCGCAGCGCGATTATGACCATCTTCCCGGCATATCGGTCGCCTTAGTCATGGATCAGGAATTACTCTGGAGCAAAGCCTACGGGATGGCCGATCTTGAAAAGGAAGTTCCCTCATCTCCCGACACCATCTACAGCATCTGTTCGATTTCCAAATTGTTCACGTCAGTGGCCATCATGCAGTTCCGCGACGCCGGTAAACTCCGGCTCGAAGACCTGGTTGCTGATCATCTCCCCTGGTTTAACCTCCAGCAGCAGTACCCGGACACTGGTCCTATCACCATAAGATCCCTTCTCACCCATTCTTCGGGCATTCCTCGTGAATCGGACTATCCTTACTGGAACGGACCCGATTTCCCCTTTCCCACCGCAGAGCAGGTGAAGGCTAAACTCGGCACACAGAAAACGCTCTACCCCCCTTCGACTTATTTTCAGTACAGCAACCTCGGCTTATCTCTTTTGGGAGAAATAGTGGCAGAAGTCTCGAAAATGCCTTATGAGCAGTACATCGAGGAAAACATACTGGAGCCCTTGCGGCTGGCCGATACACGCACAAAACTTCCGGAATCTCTGTGGAGAGGGAAATTGGCCACTGGATACTCTGCTCTCAAGCGTGACGGCACCCGCGACATGCTTCGCTTATTCCAGGCCAGAGGCATCGCCGCTGCCGCCGGCTTTTCCTCGACAGTCGAAGACCTGGCCCGGTTTGCATCCTGGCAGTTCCGACTTCTTGAAAAAGGAGGGGAAGAAATCCTCAAAGCCTCCACCCTCCGTGAAATGCATCGTGTGCACTGGGTGGACCCTGATTGGCAAACTACTTGGGGATTGGGCTTTTCGGTCAGGGAAGTGGATGGCCGGACAATGGTCGGTCACTCAGGAGGCTGCCCGGGCTACCGGAGTATTTTGAATATCGATCCTCAAAAGAAACAGGCTTTTATCGTCATGATAAATGCCAGCGGCGTTTCCCCATACAGATACGCGATGGGTATGAGAGAAATTGTGAAGAAAGTCGCCGGCAAGGCCAGACAGGAAAAAACAAGGGTTAACCTCAAAGCCTACGCAGGGAATTACAGTGCACAGCCTTGGGGAGGAGAGACAGCCATCCTTCCATGGCAGGGTAAGCTGGCTGTATTCGGATTGCCGTCTGAAAATCCATTCAGGAGCCTGACGCTTCTGAAACACATCAAGGGCGACACGTTCCGCCGGATACGCAGAGATGATACTCTCGGCGAAGAAGTGGTGTTTGAAAGGGATGAGTCCGGGAAAGTCATCCGGATGTGGCAGCACAGTACTTACTCGGATAAAATCAGATAATATTACCCGCAACTTCGGGCTTAAAATTCCAATCGCGGGAAAAGTGACGCTGGCTATACTGGTGCTGCAGATCAGTACACCAGCTCATAATGTTCCCAGCTCTTCTCAGAATACCCAGGCATAACCCAGCTTCACGAAGAATGTCCTGGCGGATTGAGTCAGGCTGAGATTCTGGTCTCCAAAATAGCTGTCGTTGTATCCGATGAAGAGCACGGTGCGGGCATTTATCTTGTAAGAAAACAACAATTCAGTGAAGAACCTTTTGTCATTGGAGCCAATCGGGAAAGTATAATTGCCGGGATTGTAATCATAATTCACATATTGGAGGATTGCCCGGAAAAAAGTGCGGACGTTGAACTGATAGACAGCGGACAAATAGCTGATGTTCGCCGTGTAGAGGTGCTCATTCTGAACGGTCATCCGTTCGTAGTTATGACTGAAGGAAAAACGCAGATGTTTGCCGAGATTGTAAGTCAACCAGGGACTGATCCTCAGGTTTTTTCCCGATCGGGTGTTGGCGTAGTCAATTCGATCTCCGAATAAAGAGAACACACTTAACTGGAGGTTACTGCCCGGCCAGAAGCCCCCCTGAATCACGAGGGAAGTCAGATCGAATTCTCGATAATTGTACGCCTCTCGGGATATCGATCCTCTAATGAAGAAGCTAGACTGCATGCTTCCGGTGTAGGCCAGCCAGAGCGCGGCGCTCTTGTTCAGCAGCGCTCCATCCTGTTCTTCAAAATAGTGAAACTCACTGCCTGCCCTGAACAGTGACCACCATGAATTCGGCTTGGCATTCCAGGTGCGGAGCAGCCCTCCCTCAACATTGCGGTATCCGACCCTGGGATAGTAGCCCAGGTCCGCGCGGAATCCTGAACCAGCGTCTTCATAGTCCGCCCACCAGCCCCAGGTTCTGGTGTAGTGATCGTACTCGAACGAGACAAGCTTATCATTGAGAGTGCCAGAAGGTTGATTGAAATCGTTTACGACATCATCGGGATACTTCGTGCTGGAACCAAGGACCAGCAACTGAATTTGATTCGTGCGGGTGAATCGGAAGTCTAAGTCGAATCCGTACACTCTATTGAAATAGCCCTGCCCTTCACGGTCTGTCGCCATCAATCCGACGTTATATCGGCTGCCAAAATCTCTTTTATAGCGGAAAACAGAAGATGTGTTGGCTGAGTCCAATGAGGTCGTGCTGGATCCCTGACTTCCGGGGAAGACGAGGTTAGTAATTTCATCCCGGACAACGAATGCGCCGATGGTGTTTGCCCCTTCTTTGCCGCTCAGCTTCAAACCCCACAAGGGATTTCGCATCATTCTTGTGTATATTATGGATTCCAACGCGTTAAAGAAATCGAGCCCTTCCGTAAAAAAAGGCCGCCTTTCAGGATAAAAAATCGCGAAGGGTTCGTTGATGTCGAGCTGGATCGCATCTGCCTCGACTTGACTGAAGTCCGGATTCACTGCGAGATTAAACGTCAGGCTGGGTGTTATCCCCCAACGTGTTGTGAGCCCCAATTCAGCTTCTTGAGCGCTCTTTTCCAGCCCTCCCTGAGGAAAATCCGGCCGTACATCTGAACGATAGCCCGTAATAGTGGGATCGAGCTCAATATTGCGGCCCGGGCTTGCGCCTTCGAATCCCTGTATTTTGAGGGCCTGACAGAGATAGCAGTTGTTACTCCGGTCTCTCGGGAAAAGACTAATGTGATAGGGATGATTGCGGGGATAGCGGCGCACAGCATCGAATCCCCAGATCTGTGGCCCCTCTTTGCGCTGGAAACGCAGTGATGAAAAGGGAATGGCAATTTCCACCGCATACCCCCAATCCGTGATTTTGCTGGCGCAATTCCAGATGGTATCCCAGCCATTGTCCTCGTTAGATTGTGTTTCGATCTGGTCGAATTGGACTCCCTGAGCCGTCACGATAAAGTCGAAGCTCCGGCGCTCATCATTGAAGGTATCGAAGATCAGGGCGATCCAGTCGTCCCCGCCTAATGTGTCTCTGTCCCTCAGGTGGGCTCTGATAGCCGAAGGATCCGGGTCGTAGCAGCGAAAAGCCGCATAGAGATTGCTTTGATCATAGGTGAGGAGGACTTCAGTACGCACAGGCGGGGGGACATTCTCTCCGGGGCGGACCTCGTATTTGAGCTCAAGGATAAGTGCCTTTTCCCATGCTTCCTCGCCCAAGACTGCGTCAACGCTGATTTCCGAATCAGTCTTGGGAACCAGATAGGGATCCTCGGTTGTTCCTGACCCGTGGTTCCTGTTGCCAACATCTTTCCCGCATGTGAGTGCGGGACAGAAAACAAGAGCCAATAAGCTTGTCAAGCTGATTGCGAATATTTTGTATTTGCTAATAATTCCCTCCTTTTTTTGTCTTTTTATCGGAAATGACCATAAAAACCAGTAAGATCTCAATTTCTTCCGGATAGATTGAGCTCCTTCCCGGTTAATGATTGTGATTTTTTGCTTATTTATATCTCCCAATAGGATTTCAATAAATTTATACGCATTGAATACCGGATTGGTTGCTTTTTGGGGCAATTTTTGAGGAAATAAGTCTGCTTCATCTGAAGAGGTTGAAGTCACCGCTTTGACAGTTTTTCTCTTTCAGTTGAATTATGATTTTCTCTGTTATATAAAATTAAACAGAAAGAGGAGGGAGTTATGTCTTCGGCCGAGATGAATGAGTGCACGATTGAAGACTGTGATATTTTTGATTTTATGGCCAAATACGTGGGCCTATCCGTCCTTCATCCCGGAGGATTTGCTGCAACGCAGAAATTAGCGGCTGAATGCAAGATCGATAGGCAGACTCGAGTACTGGATAATGCCTGCGGCAAGGGTACATCAGCAATTTTCCTCGCTCGGAAATACGGCTGTCAAGTGGAAGGATTGGATATCTCTGAAGATTTGATAAAAGAAGCCAGGGAATTTGCGAGACAAAAAAGCGTGAGCGATATTGTGAACTTTCGCGTTGGAGATGCATTGGATTTACCCTATCCTGGGAATGACTTCGATGTGTCGGTCTCACAGGCCATGCTGATTCTGGTGAGTGATAAACACAAGGCAGTTCAGGAAGCTAAACGCGTGGTGAAACCCGGCGGATATGCGGGATGGCTGGAGCTGAGCTGGAAGAAAAATCCCACTCCGGAGATCATGGAAGCCGTCTCGAATGAAATCTGTGCGTATTGTATGACCAACGTCCTCACCTTTGAAAATTGGGAGAAACTCTTTCGTGATGTAGGATTTTCTCAGGTTAAGGTTATCAGATCTCCGATGACTATGTCAGGAATGAGGGGGATGATTCGAGATGAAGGATTCGGAAATATGATGAGAGTGATGGCGAAGTTTGTGTTCAACGCTAGGGTGAGAAAGCGGATGAGGAATTTAAACGCGTTTATCAACTCAAATCCGCAATATTTTGGTTATGGTATTTATATAACGAAGAAATAATATATATGATTTTGCAATCTTTTGTTCAAAAACAGTATAGAGATAAGAGAGGCGTGAGATATCACCAGATGAATGACCTGCTTCAGTCAGGTCAATGAGCCCACTTCTGGCCGTCCGTTCGAACGATAACCAGAGTCAGCTCATCATGGCTGAGCGCCTTCCGGAATGTATCTGGAAGACTAAACTCCAGGTCATCCGGGCCAGACGTATAGACATGTTTTACTCCACAAGCCCGAGCAATTTTCTCGATATTTAAAGCCGGCGCTTTATTTCCCATCGCATCTTTCCCGACTCCGGGATTCACCTGGAAACCTGACGTAGCGGTGGCCTTGTTGTCCAGGACGACCATCAGGATATTGCTGCGGTTATGGACGGCGTTGCATACAGCCGGAAGAGCGGTGTGGAAAAACGCAGAATCGCCAAATAGGGCCACAGCTCTCTCCTCCACCCCCACTTTGCTCAAACCGTCAGCCACACCGACAGCAGAACCGAGGGCGTACTTGGCATCCAGCCGGTCTGCGACTGTCACCAGACAGCCCGGATCCCCGATGAGGACCGGTTTTTGTCCTAAGCTCTCTGCGGTTTCCTCCAGTTTATCCAGAACTTCATCATACTGACATTCCAGGCAGTAATCCTTCTTTTTTGGTTTTTCTTCATCTTCCTTGTCTTTGGAGTATGTTCGCTCAGGTACAAACTCCGGGATGAATTCTGTCAGGGCACGCTGAATCTGCCATCGGAATAGTTCCCCCTCTTGGCTCAAATGGCCGGTCTGTTTCCCGAATATTTTGGTCGAGCAGCCCGCATCTTGGGCGATCGCCTTGATGTGTGTTTCGAGAAAAGGCTCGATCTCTTCTACGATCAGAACTTCCTCACAATCCTTCAAGAACCCTGCAATGGTCTTTTGTGGCAAGGGATACAGGACTCCCAATTTCAGCAGGCGAAATTCTCCGGATTTAGCGCCCACGGCATCGAGAAGTTTCCTGTAAGCAAACCCGGCAGCTATAATGCCTTTAATCCCATCGCCCGAGGCTCTGTTATACTGACTGCTGTCCGCCCAGACGCTCACAGCCTCGATTCTTTTGTGCAGTTCCCGGTGTTTCTCCACCGCGTTTTTCGGAACAGGGACGAACCTCCAGGATTCTCCTGCAGGACCGAGATCAACGTCCTTGTAAGGCTCGCCAGAAATCTGGACTGATTCCTCATCCTGGGCAAAGCTTCGCGTCTCGCGGATGATCACTGCAGTGTTATACTTCTCAGAAAGTGCAAAAGCCTCCTGCATCATCGCATACCCCTCAGCCGGACTCGCCGGCTCTAGTATCGGCATCTCCAGAAAAGTCGCGAGAGGCCGCGAATCCTGGTCGTTTTGAGACCCGTATCCCCCGGGATCGTCCCCGAGAAGAATCACCAGTCCTCCATGGACCGGAGTCAGGTTGAGCGCCATAAGCGGGTCTATCATTGTATTCAAACCGACGCTCTTCGTGCAAACAAGCGCGCGGCGGCCTGCAATGGATGCGCCGATCCCCATTTCCATGGCCACTTTCTCGTTGCTCGACCATTCCACATGGATTTTATTCTTCTTTGCCATAGGGATCAGTGCCTCCACTGTTCCGGAGCTTGGTGATCCGGGGTAGCTTGTCACAATTTTAATCCCGCAGGACAGTGCCCCATAAGCCATGGCCTGGTCTCCGTTAAGCATTTTTTTGCTCATAAGAATCCCTCCACCTTAAGATTTATTGGTGTATGTCATTATACATCTTGATGGATTTGTTTGCTCGAACGATTTAAGGGTAAGGACTGCCACTTTGATTTTATGATCCGTCGATCTTATAACTATCTTGATGAGAATCTAGAAAGAAAAGGGAATATCATTAATTTAAAATCGGTCAAATTGAATTTTCGACTTTGAATTTCTATACGGTCTTCATGGCGGATTTCATTTTTTTCCTGCACCAATAGAGAGCGAACGGGATTCCGGTCACAATAAAGGCCAGGTCTACGAGAGACTGCTGCCATTCGGTAACCGCCCTGAGGATGAGCAGAACTATGATGAGCAAGAGGAAGAGGAGTGGAAGGAACGGATAGAACGGAACGTGGAAGATGTTTTCGCCTCCGATATGGTCCTTCCTCATTTTGAACAGTGTCAGAGTGGAAAGCCCATAAAAGATCAGGATGGCGAAGACCAGACCGGTCGCGATGGTTTCGAAGCTTCCCCGGATAATGAGGATAACTCCCGCCCAAACGCAGTGAGCGATGATCGCCCGGGTGGGCGTCCGGAAACGGGGATGGACATGGTCCAGCCACTTAAAGAAGAGTCCATCTCTGGCCATAGCGTAATAGGCCCGGGTGACAGTCATCATGGTCCCGTTGATGCTTCCGGTTGCAGATATAATCACGAGGATAGCTATCAGAGCGGCGCCGATGGGACCGATCAACACAGTCAGCACATCCGAGGCGACGATCGGACTATCCCTCATTCCCTCCATTCCGAGGATTCTGTGGTAGGTCATGTTTGTCAGGGCATACAGCAGGACGACGATCCCGATTCCGATCAAAAGACTTAGCGGGATTACACGCCTGGGATTTTTCATTTCTCCGGCTGAATATCCGACCCTTTCCCATCCTGTGTGAGAAAAAATGACCAGCATCACGGCGGCGACCACATTTCCTACAGGCCCTAATTCCCCTGTAGGTGCGGCTCTTGTAGAGAGCAAATTTGCATGTCCCCCACTAAGGACAAATCCGGCAATGATGATGGCGAGCAAAGCTCCCGCTTTCAGGATTGCGGAGAGTCTCTGGAAAACACTGGCCCTTTGAATTCCGATATAGTTCAGGATACCGAAGAGAAAAATAACAGAGAGAGCCACGATGGTTTTTATAACTCCGTTCAGGGAGAAGAAATACCCGAGGTAATCTGCAGCGATTAGAGCCAGCCCTGCCGCCGCGCTCGTCCGGATGATGAACAGTTGTGCCCATCCGAACATGAATCCTGCGTAGGGTCCAAAGCACCTCGTGATGTAGACATATTCCCCGCCAGTGTTCGGCATCCGCGTTCCGAGTTCGGCATAGATCAATCCGCTTGTAAACACAAAGACACCGGCCAGCAACCAGAGAAGTATGATCGAATCGAATGACCCGAGGTAGCCAGCGATGATCTGAGGTGTGGAATAAATGCCGGCGCCGATACTGATCCCGATCAGTATGGCGATCCCGTCAAAGACGCCCAGAACCTTCCGCAGAGATGGCTCTGAAGGCTTGTTCTCATCCGTCATGGTTCGAAAGATATAGCATAGTCCAATATAACGGTCAAATTATTTCCTGGTTGTTCAGTGTAATATGTTGGAGGAAGTCTATTCCAGTGATTTTGACATCATTCTGGCGTCCTCTGCCTCAACAACACCAGAGTCAGCTTTGTTCCAGAACGCTATGAATCATATCTATCTTAAAGATGAGTTAATCTCGCGATTCTAAGTCCATGATCCACACATTGCTCTCATTCATACGCAATGAGAAGTAGATCCGCTGACCGTCTGTAGAAAAGTTAAACAGTCCGAGTCTCTGGAATGGATCATCAAAAATGATCTTTAGCTCCGGTTCCCCCCCCGAAGCAGGGACCGCCCATATGCTGACATTACTCAATCGATCCTGTGCGATGTAATAGATCGTTTTTCCGTCTAAAGACCATGCGCAGAACTTTGGACTCGGAAAATCGTTTACATCTTGAGCCCTTACGAGAGTCCTTGTCTTTCCATCATCGTATGAAATGATTTTTAAACTGTCTTCTGAAATATACGCGATGGAATTCCCGACCGGAGACCACTTGGGGAAAGTCCCCCCTTCGGATGTGAGCTGCTCTGGCTCTCCCCATCCCGTCTCATCACTGGATATCACATACACTTCGTTGCGGTCCGTTCTGTCCGAGAAAAATATGACTTTCGAGCCATCCGAAGACCAATCCGGGCTTCTCTCATGAGATGGGTAATCTGTCAAAGCCTGAACAGACTCTCCGTTTTTTGTCATGCAGAAGATGTCCCTATTTCCTTGTCTGAAAGAGTGAAACACTAATCTCTCTCCATCAGGGGACCAGCATGGAATAAAGTCATCCCTCTGATGAGAAGTGAGCTGAATGGCTTCTCCTCCTGCTGCCGGCATTTTATAAATATTCATGCTACCCCTGAGGTTAGAATCATACGCCAACCATTGACTGTCGTGGGAAATATCCATGGCTTCGACTATTTGGTTTCCTTTTGTAACGGGCTGTGCCTTTGAAACCGAGACCGCTCCCGTTTTTGGAATCTCTATCCTCCAGACATTGGAGGTGTAATCGAATACCGAGTAAGCCAGCTTCTGGCCATCCTTGGAAATACTGATTGTGTGGACATCCAATCCTGTTGTGAGGCGTATGGGAGGAGTTTTAGGCTTTCCAGAGGAGCGAAGATTGACGACATAGATGTCTCTTGCTCCTCCGCGATCTGAAATAAATAAAATATGTTTTCCATCCGGAGTCCAGACAGGACTCACGTTCAAGTGTTCATCAGTTGTCACCTGGACAGTATTTTTACTTGGCAGCGAAACAATATGGATCGAGCTGGGAGCTTTATTTCCGATGACAGGATAGAGTGCTTCTGGAATATCGAATTCACTGAAAACAAAAGCCATATTCCCGAGTACATAGGCGATTTTCGACCCGTCTGGTGACCAGCTGAGGCAGTGCGCTTCCTTTGCATCGATCAGCTTTTCAGATTCTCCGGAATCTAAATTGAATATGTGGATAGAATCGTTTTGCACGTAGGCAATCTTTTGGCCATCAGGCGACCATGCGGGACTGTACGCTGAGCTGTTTGATTTTTTTTCAATAATTCGTTTTGGAATTCCACCAAGTGCGGGCACGGTATATATCGATCCATCAGAGTAAAAAGCAATCTGAGTGCCGTCAGGTGACAGTTGCGGCCAGCGCTGATTCCCGGGAAAATCCTCTGTAATCTCGAGTGTCCGACCTCCGACAACCTGGCGGACCCTAAGGTGTGTTCTCCCCAATGGTCCAGTGGCAAAAGCGACCATTTTCCCATCTGGAAAAACATTCGGATCAAATTCCAGACCTGTCTCATAACTAATTTGTTTTGTTGTGCCGATTTGAATATTTGTATCAACGCGGCTCGGGCGAAAAAGAAAATAACCGGCGACTGCGATCAGGATGATCACGATGAAGGCGGAAATAAAAGCTTTTCTCAAGTTGAATTTTACCGTTATTTCCTTTGACGTAATCGGCTTCTTCTTTGGAATCACTCTTTGCGTTAGCGGGATTTTTTTCTCGATGCTATCCAAATCTCCAAGAAGATCCTCCACAGACTTGTATCTGTTCACTTTCTCTTTTTCTAAACACTTTACGATCAACTCATTCAAATCTTCAGGGATTGACGGATTTAAAATCCTCGGGGCTTTGAATTCCTCACTCTTGTGTTTCATCGCAATACTCAAAGGAGTATCCCCTTCAAACGGCAATTGACCGGTCACCATCTCGTATAGAATCACGCCTAAAGAATAGATATCGGAACGATGATCCACCTCTTTGGCTTCAGCCTGCTCGGGAGACATATATTCCGGTGTTCCAATAATCATTCCTGCAACGGTAATTCCTTTCGATTCGAGTGACCTGGCGATGCCAAAATCCATGATGCGCGTATAACCCTCTCTGTCGACCATGATGTTCTGGGGCTTCAAATCCCTATGCACTACTCCCAATTTATGCGCTTCAGTCAATCCTTCACACACTTGCTTAGCTATGGATATGGCCTGCCCTGCGCTCAGGTGCCCCATCTTTCTGATAAGACTTTTCAAGTCTTCTCCTCGCACATACTCCATTGTAATGAAGTGTGTCCCTTCTGCTTCTCCGATATCAAACATGCGGCACACATTCTTTTGGGATATCATGCGGGCTGTTTTTAATTCGTTCCTAAACCGTCCAATCGTCTTCTTATCAAGAACAATCTCAGGTTTTATGAGCTTGAGTGCAATTTCTTGTTTCAGCTTCAAATCCTCAACTCTGTAGACTCTTCCCATTCCGCCTCTGCCCAATTCCTCGATGATTTCGTATCTATCGGCTAAAGTGGTCCCTCGTGTGAGTTCTTCCTTGGGAGCTTCCATCGTGTCTGTGATGCCGCTGTCTCTAGATTCAGCCAGAGGGGTGGCGCACTTTTTACAGAATTCCGAGTCGGAAGTGTTTTTGGTTTGACACTTGGGACACTCTATCGCCATTTTTCCCTCTATTCAGTTGGCAATAGGATAATAATTTATGAGTGGTGTGTCAAACAGATTACTTATACGGATTACTGATTCATCAGAGAAAAAAAGGGGCCAGGCCCCTTTTTATGCTTAAATTCCTGGAATAATTGCGGGCACAATACAGCAATGCCAAAGGATGGATGAGATGGATTAAGGTGTCATTGTGAGCTTGAGTGGCAATCCCCCAGGATGGGATGGATTCGGGTGTCATTGCGAGGAGCGAAGTGACGTGGCAATCTCGTAAGGTTAAATGTTTTTATTTATGAGTTTGCTTCATTTCGTTGGCAATGACACATAAAATTTGCGGCTGTTCCCTACGCACTGAAATGTCAAATGTTGAGATGCAACCCCTTACTTACTTATTCTTCTCTGGAGCGTCCTTGGTGTCCCACTTGAGTGCTTCGGTGATGTTGCCGTCGGCATCGACTTCGATTTCGCCTGTCTGACCGTCTTTCACGAGTTCCGCTTCATAGACGTACCGGAAACTGTCGAGTTTTACGAGCGTGCTCTTCCCAGCTTCTTCTTTGATTACGGAATGGATCTCCGACTTTTCAAGCCGTAAAATTGTGATACCCTCCGCAGCCTTCTGAATAGCTTCAGCAGCGCCCTTGGGGAGATCCTCCATCGTTATGATCGTGACCACGTCAAGGATGGTGCCATCCTTCGTCACCTCGATCTCTCCCTGATCGGCCTTGAATTCGATATCGTACAGAATGATACCAGTTTCCTCTGCCATTTCGACTTTATCGATCTGGGCATTCGGAAAGTACTCCTTGACTACTTCCGCTACTGCGGCCGGGAGCTCGACCTCTTCTTTTTCTTCTGCTTCCTGGCTTTCCTTCTGGATGTATGCTGTCGACATTGTGAGTGCTAGGGCCAGTGTCAAAACAAAGCCTGGAAGAATCCATTTTATGTGTTTCATGTTTGTCCCACTCCTTATATTATCTTAATCCAGCCAGCCTCTTCTTCGCATCCTCGACCTCAGCCAAACCAGAGTCAGCGTCTTTCCAGAAAACGATGACTCTCAGACGAAAAATCGATTACCAGAGAGAAAAGCCCGGATTTTGTATACGTCCAATGACTCTTCCAGACAGTTTTATCGAGCCGAATGATACAAAACTGTCACAAAAAGTTTTGACCTAATGTTCGGGAAGAGGGTCAATCAAGAAGGTTGACCCTCTTTTTTTGCTGTTTGCAAGATGCCAACTATTTTAGTTCAATTTTTGACTTTAGGTATTTGAGCTTCAAGGTGGCAACTGCTTGAAGAAGCACATCTTAAGAAGAGTTGTTAGGCACATCCGTTACGTTGTTTTCCAGATAGTAGAGGTTGTCGTAAGCAAGGAGATATGCTTCGTTCAGCTAAATTCGGATTAAAATCCATATATGCAACCTTTTTGATTGAATCAATGTATATATTTATAGTATGTTTATATATTGTTAGACAAATAAAAGGAGTTGAATAATGGGCATGCTTTCGCGAACCGATGAGATGATATTGCTGGCGGTCTGGCGGCTGGGGGATAACGCCTACGGAGTCACCATCGCTGAAATGTTATCCCGGACATCCGGAAAGAAATGGGTTTTAGGCGCGGTCTACGTTCCTCTCGAACGGCTGGAAAAGAAAGGGTATTTGAGCTCCAGTCTCGGAAAATCCACCAAAAAGCGCGGCGGCCGGAGTAAAAGACTGTATAAACTCACCAAAGACGGCCTGGATGTCCTGATTAAAACCAAAGCCCAGGAACAATCGATCTGGGCGAATATTACTATCTCCAGCCTGGAAAATGACTATGACACATAAAATAAAAGAGTCCCAGCCTTCCCGATTCAGCAAATGGCTGATCAAGAGGATATTCAAAGATGAAGGAGAGGAGAAGCTGGGTGATTTTATGGAAATATACAGCAATTTGGCTGAAGAGAAAGGGCAGCTTCAAGCCAGGCTGCGGTTCTGGTGGTATCTTATTCGGTCAATACCGGAGTATTTCAAGGATTCTCTATGCACTGGAGGAACGATGTTTATGAATTATTTGAAAATCGCCTTGAGAAATATGAAAAGGCACAAAGGATATTCATTTATTTACATTGCTGGGATGGCAGTAGGTTTAACCTGCAGCATTCTTATTTTGCTTTATGTGCAATATGAGTTGAGTTATGACAAGTATCATAAATATTATGATCGAATATATAGAGTCATACAATACCAGCCCGAAAAAAAATATTTAAGTTCTGATTATTTTGCACCTACACAAGGCCCTTTAGGTCCGGAATTGATGAATAGATATCCGGAAGTAATTTCCACAACAAGAATAAACAAGTTTAGTAATGTATTGATATCAAGCAGGAAAAGTTCTTTTCTTGAGCCAAATATTTTCTTCGCTGATCCTGAAATTTTTGAAATATTTTCTTTTGAGTTGTTAAAAGGCGATCGCCACACCGCACTTAATGATCCATATTCAATGGTGATATCAGAAAGAATGGCTGAAAAATATTTTGGAAGTGAAGATCCTGTTGGAAAAGTGATTCGCTATCAAAATTCAGATGAATTCAGAATCAAAGGGGTTCTGAAGAACATTCCTGAAAATTCACATCTTAAAATGGAGTTTATTGCATCTTTTAAAAGTTATACAGTTATGAGGCGGTATAATCCGGATAGATGGGAACCTGGGTGGTTTTGCTATACCTATTGTCTTTTGCATCAAGATACAGATCCAAATGCATTGGAGAATAAACTTGTTTCATTATCGGACGAAGTTTTTGAAATAAATCAAATTAAATCAAAACTGGTACTTCAGCCATTAAGCAAAATCCATTTGTATTCAAATATTAATTTTGAAATCTCAGATATTGCTGATATCAGATATATATACATACTTTCTTTTATTGCATTTGTAATCCTCCTTATTGCATGTATTAATTATATGAATTTAGCCACTGCGAGATCTGCCCAACGGAGCAAAGAAGTCGGCATTAGAAAGGTCGTCGGGGCACAGAATATACAATTGATAAAGCAGTTTATTGGAGAATCCTTGGTTTTTACATTTTCTGCTTTAATATTATCGATCCTATTTGTTTTGATTTTCCTCCCAACATTTAATTCCTTTTTTGAAAGGAATATAACCTTTAATCTAGGTGATAACTTTCAGTTTATATTGATATTATTTATGTTAGTAATATCAACGGGAATTATCTCGGGAAGCTATCCGGCGCTCTTTATCTCTTCTTTTAAACCTGTTACAGCATTAAAAGGGACTTTCAGCAAAAGGTCTAAAAGTGCTGTCTTTAGGAATTTTCTTGTTGTAATACAGTTTTCAATAACAATAATATTTATAATCTGTACACTGGCTGTAAAAAGCCAATTAAAATACATAAGGAATGTAGACGTCGGATACAATAAAGACCAGATTGTTGTATTGGCTGTAAGAGATAGTTCGACACTTCTAAATAAAGAAACAATAAAAACTGAATTTCTAAAAAATCCGAATATTATAAAGATCTCCTCCTCAAGTTGTCTCCCAAACAGTATAACTTCTTTTCAACCAGACTGGCCGAATGACCAAATTGGAAATAAAGTCACAGTATATGTGGGTCATGTGGATTATGACTTTACCGATCTATATGATATAAAAGTTATTAAAGGAAGGAATTTTTCGCGTGACTTCCCTTCAGACGAAAACAGAGCTATCTTGCTGAACGAAGCTGCTGTCAAATCGCTTGGATGGGAATCAACTCTGGGGAGAGTAGTTTCACATTACGGTTCTCCTGAAGCAGCAGAAATAATTGGAATAGTTAAAGACTTTAATTTTCAGTCATTACGTTCAAAAATAAAACCATTGTATTTATTTTTGGATCCCAGTAGAGGTAATTATTTATCGGTTAAGATTAAAGCGTCAAATATTCCTGAAACTATAGAATTTTTAAGGGCCGGGATGAAAAGATTTTCACCTAATTATCCCTTTGAATATTACTTCTTTGATGATGTTTTTGACATGGCATATAGAGCCGAGCAAAAAATGGAAAGCATATTTAGCACTTTCGCATTTCTATCCATTTTCATTGCATGTCTGGGACTTTTAGGACTTGTTTCGTTTGTTGCCGAACAGAAAACAAAGGAAATAGGAATAAGGAAGGTATTAGGCGCTTCAGCCACAAATATTATATCGCTCCTTTCTAAAAAATTTATAAAGTGGATAATAGTAGCCAATGTCGTTGCATGGCCTATTGCTTATTATTTTATGAACAAATGGCTTCAGAATTTTGCTTACAAGGCACACATCAGTCTCTTAATATTTTTTCTGTCTGGGACATTAGCTCTGATTATTGCCACTCTTACAATAGGCTACCAAACCATAAAAGCCGCCACAGCCAATCCGGTCGATTCGCTGCGGTATGAATGAGTATTTATAGTTGAAACTCTAATCAGGATTTAAGAGTAGAAGTCCAATCCCCCAAAGTCCTGAATTCCCTGAGTTGAAAAAGAGAGTCGAGCGAGTTAGAATTTCTATAAGGGTGGGAATGTGAAAACCAAAACTAAGGTCATTTCAATCGTCCTGTCTATTTCAGTCCTCATGTTGCTTGTATCCTGCCAGAAACAGAAAGCTGAATGGAAAGGGACAATTGAGGAAGTGGATGGAGTCACAATCGTTAAGAATCCAAAAGAGCCGATGTATGGGGAGGATGTTTTTCGTTTGAAAGAGGACTTAATTATAGAAGAAAAAGAAGGAAATGAAGAATATTTGTTTTCACTTATATATGGAGTGGAGGTAGATGATGAAGAGAATATCTATGTCCTTGATTTAAAGGAAGCCAATATAAAAGTATTCAATAAAGGCGGCGAATACTTAACAACCATAGGGAAAAAAGGACAGGGACCTGGAGAAGTGGGTAAAATAACCTCAATAAATATTAATTCAAAAGGTGAATTAGTAGTATCAGATATTGGAAACCAACGCATAAGCTTTTTCGATTTAAAAGGCAAATATATTCGGTCGTTGAACATGACTGACATTTCATTTGTAACTTTTAGTCCAGAGATAGATTCTCACGGAAATTATTATGATACTGTGGTACTCTGGGATAAACCATTCATTGAACTCCAAAAGTTCAACTCAGAACTTGAATATCTACTTACCTTCGATTCATTTCCTCGTCCCGCACCAAGCAAAACAGTCAATCCTTATAAGCCTAGAATGTACTTCACTGTTACTAATGATGATTTAATCATCTGCAGTTACACGGAAAAATATGAAATTAAATTTTTTAATTCCAAAGGCATATTAATAAAAAAAATTATAAAAAACTATAATCCTGTTCAAATTTCTGAGGAGGTAAAACAGGAAGATAGAAAGATATTTTCTCGATTTAATGATTTGTCCCGATTTAATCTTGTCTTCCCAAAGTACTATGAAGCTCTCTATTCTCTAAATGTTGACGAAGAAGGCAGGCTATATGTCGGTACATATGAAAAATCGGATAACAAATATATTTATGATGTATTTGATGCCGATGGAAAATTTATTACAAGGATTCCTTTGAAAGAGGGAATTGTCAAATTTAAAAATAATAAATTATATTCTGTTGGGGCAGATGAAGAAGGATATTATTACCTCAAAAGATATAAAGTCGCCTGGAAATATTGACGAATTGGAACCAAAATCCCCTAAAGCCCTGGCTTCCCTGGATTGAAAAAGGACGCTTGACCTGCCCCCCATCAATGTACCACCTGTAAAGTGAAATTTAAAGCCTCCGGACTTGCCCCCATCTTTGGTCCATTTTCTAAGTTAGTTTTAAAATATGCAAGTCATTTTTGATAGTCTCCGAGAGCTGAATCATGGCCGGTTCAGCTGCACACTTTTGTTCCACATATTCTACTGGAGAGATATTGCCTAAAGAGCTGTGAGGGCGGTTTTCATTGTAATCTTGCCGCCACTCTTCGATCTTCTCCCGTGCATCTTCCAAACTCAAAAACCAGTGCTCGTTTAAACACTCCAAACGGAACCGAGCATTGAACGACTCGATATAGGCGTTGTCTGATGGTTTGCCTGGACGGGAAAAATCAAGTTTTACATGGTTCCAGTAGGCCCATAGATCTACGTCTTTGCTGATGAACTCTGGGCCATTGTCCACTTGAATCGTTTTTGGCTTTCCGTGCTCTTTGACAACCCTCTCCAAAACCTCAACAACCTCACATCCTCGAATGCGTTGTCCCACATGAATGGCCAGACTCTCACGGGTGTGATTGTCCACTAACGTTAAAAGCCGGATCCTGTGCCCATCAAAGAGCTCATCCGACATAAAATCCATACTCCAACACTCGTTTTTTTCAAAGGCTACAGGGCGCAGCTTCCGCTTTAAACAGGCCCTACGCCGCCTGGGAGGTTTGCTCCTCATACTTAAGCCCTCTTCTCTATACAATCTATAAATACGCTTGTGATTCACTTCCCAACCCTCACGCCAAAGGAGTATGTGAAGGCGCCTATAACCATAGCCCACACGGGCTGAGGCAAGCTCACGCAAACGCATCCTTAGAGCAATCTGAGGATCCGCCACGCTTTTGTAGCGGATAACAGAACGAGGAAAAGCCAAGTCCATACAGACCCTCCGTTCAGACATCTGGTAAGAGCCTTTCATCTCTTCTACCAGTTCTCTCTTCACGGAGGGCCTCAGAGCTTTTTTGAGAGCACCTCCTGAAGCATCTGCTTATCAAGAGTCAGATCCGCCACCAGCTGTTTGAGCCGGCGGTTTTCGTCCTCAAGCTGTTTAAGCCGACGAATCTCCGCAACCCCCAAACCTGCAAACTTTTTCTTCCAGCGGTAAAAAGTCATCTCTGAGATGCCCAGCTTGCGGACGATCTCCGCTACCGGAGTACCGCTCTCAGCTTGGCGTAAGGCAAAGGCGATTTGGGCTTCTGTGTACCGTTTTCTCTTCATCTAGATCTCCTCCCCGGATGCTAATTCTAACATAAAAAACTAACATCCGTTCTGGACCAAGATCCAGGGAGCAGATCCAGTTCTTTTGCCGTGATGTCCTTTTGGCAAGTATTTACGNNCCTCCTTTAGTCCAGTAAAATTTTAACACAACTCCTGGACCGATATCAGGGGGGCAGGTCAAGTTCTTTTGCCGTGATGTCCTTTTGGCAAGTATTTACGTTTTAGTAAAATATCAGCAGTTAGACAGTCTCCTCCATCTGTTCCAATATCTAAATATCCGACTATGTCATTAAATTTCCAGGGAGGCCACCACCATGAATTATCATACATCTTTTTTGTGCTTTCACTAAACTTATTAAAAGGTTCACCGAATAAATCTCCAAGTTTTTTCTTTTCTTTTTCTTCATACTCCTTTTGCCGCTTATAATATGTTTCATAAGTGTAATGATGGATTAGTAGAAAAAATAATGGATATCTCACGATGCTCGTATTTTCCCCTGATTATCTCTTTAAAATACTTATAATTTAAACATAATTTTAATCTATGGTACATGAAGAAGCAAGAATTGTTCGATAGCTTTTAAGAAGAACGAAAGTGCAAAAAAAGAGGGCTGAATCACGAGGATTCAACCCTCTTCCAGGCGTAATCAGTTCAAAACCGTGTATACGATTTTGTCACTTTTTTACGTCTAAAACTGTCTACGGAAATACTAAGGCGTATAAAACTTTTTGAGAGATTACCTGAGGGAAAGCAGTCTTTTCTCTGCATCCTCGACCTCAGCCAAACCAGAGTCAGCGTCTTTCCAGAGGTCGAGGAATCTCTGGTAATACTCGATGGCTTTATCCTTCAACCCCTCTTCATCGTAAATCTTCCCCAGCCAATAGAGGCTACGCGCATAAATGTCTCCATAATAGAGCTTTCCGATGGTCAAGTTTAATATTTGCTCATACTCTTCCCGGGCTTTCTCCCTTTCTCCTGAACCGTAGTAAGCCATGGCCAGAGGCTCGACAAAGACGGCCTGATCGCTCGCGAACGGACCCAGCCCATGCTCGTAAGGAAGCAAAGAGATGGCTTCTTTGAAATAGCCGATAGCTCTGGAATAATTCTTTTTCTCCAGCTCGATCAGGCCCAGAAGATGGTGATAATACCTTATTTCCTTTTTGTTGGCCCCTTTTTCCACCAGTTCTTTGATAGAATCGGCTGGTTTCTGAGCCTCCTCGAATGAATTCAGGGCCAGATATGCCCGGCCCTTGTAATACAGGAGGCGTCTCTGCCACCTCAAATTATCATCTGAGTCAGGAACGAGTTTCCAGGCCGTATCGAATTCTTTCAGGGCGTCTGTCGGTCGGCCGGATCGAAGATAGCTGTAGCCCGTCCAGATGTGAAAACACGTTCTCCACCAGAAATCACCAAAGGTTTCTGCCAGGTTCAGTCCTTGCTGGTAATGCTGTCGTCCGCTCTCAAGTTTTCCCTGAAGGAGGTTTAAAGTGCCTAACACAATTCTGGCGTATAGATGATATCCCCGCTCTTTTCTCTCTAGAATCCTGGAATATTCTCCTTCTGCTTTCTCAAAATTTTCTGCGCAGAGATAGATATTGCCTTTTCTGATGTGATTCTGTATGTTTTCTGGATTAAGGGAAAAGGCTTTATCAACTTCATCCAGGGCAAGTTTATATTCTCCCTGGAGGAAGAAATTCACGGCTAATTCCCCGCGGATCTCACCGCTCTCATGAAAATTTTGGATATATTCCTCAAGAAGTTTGTGGACAGCCTGATACATGCCTTTAGCTCTGTAGGCATCAGATATATTGACATAGGGAAAAAAAGACTCGTCTTTATACTGAATCAGGACATCATAGCGCTCAATAGCCTTATCCCATTGTTCTGTTGACATGTACAGAATCCCCAGGTTGGTGTTGGCGATTCTGTCGTCAGGATAGAGATCGAGGTGTTTTGTATAAGCTTCAATGGCCTTTTGGTAGTTTATCTCGGACCCCCTGTAGAATTCTGCCTCGATAAGAAAGCGTTCCCTATCGGATAGGCGGTCTTTGAGCTCAAAAGCTTTCTGATGATATTCTTTTGATTCAGAAAACATCAACAGGTTGTTATAGGACACGGCCATGCTCCTGTAAGCCATGGCAAACTCAGGATCGAAAGCTAAAGCTTTTTCCATCATCTGGATGCTATTTCGGTATTCAGCCTTGTTATGGAGTTCTCTTCCCTGGATATAGTATCTCAAGGCTTCAGGAGAGCTGGTTACAATCTTTACGACTTCCCTGTCGATGTCTGAGGCGATCTCCTCTGCGGAGAGCATAAAATTGGTCTTGATCCGCTTGGTCAACTTGTCCACAATGGACAGGATGCTCGCTTCCCCTTTCCCGTCTACAGATTCCGAACCCAAAATCTCTCCCGTATCCGCCTTTTGAAGAACGATATTGATGCGGAAGTTGTCGCCGGCTCTCGACAGGTCTCCCTGGATGATGTGATTGACTCCGCCCCTCGAAGCCACTCTTTCCAGCTCTTCCCTGGTATAGCTCCTTGCCTCCAGGAGATTCATCTGCCTGAGGATATTGTAGAGATTGTCTCCGCTCAAGACATGCAGGTACCTGGACTGGGCAAGGTCAACAATCAGAAGGTCGGAGAGAGCACTCCGCCAATGGTCGAATTTTTCCTCTCCGGTGTTGTTCTTGAAATACATGACCGCAACGGACGGTTTATCTGAAGGAACAGGCAAAGCTTCCTCCGGAGGAAGAAGTTTCAAGATGACGACAGCTGCGATCACGATAGCGAGAGCAACAACGGCAGGGATGAACCATTTTCTCAAATTAAATGTGACCGTGATCTCCCTGGAAGTGCTTGGCCTTTTTTTGGGGGCGATCCTCTCTGTAGTGGGCATACCCGCTTCGATCCGGTCCAGCTCAGACCGCACTTCTCCTGCGCTCTGGTATCTCTTCTCTTTATCCTTTTCCATACATCTTAATATCACCTGGCTCAGATTGTCAGGGATTTGAGCATTAAACTCTCTGGGATCTTTTGGCAGCTCGTTCTTGTGCTTCATCGCGATACCCAGCGGCGTCTCTCCCTCAAAAGGAACTCTCCCTGTGACCATCTCATACAGGATGACTCCCAGCGAGTAGATATCCGAACGCTGGTCGACCTCCTTCACTTCCACCTGCTCCGGGGACATGTACTCGGGTGTCCCAACCATCACTCCCGCACCGGTTATCCCTTTTGCCTTGAGAGAGCGGGCTATGCCAAAATCCATTATCCGGGCATTCCCGTCCTCATCCACCATGATGTTCTGCGGCTTTAAATCCCGATGAACAACACCTAATCGGTGAGCTTCAGCCAATCCTTCGCATACCTGTCTGGCAATTGATAACGTCCTCCCAGCACTGAACTGCTCGACTTTTCTGGTCAGTCTCTTTAAATCTTCACCGGGCACGTACTCCATCGTGATGTAGTGCGTTCCCTTTTCCTCGCCCAGATCATACATCCTGCAGACGTTCCTGTGAGAAATCTTGCGGGCCATCTTCAGCTCGTTGCTGAAGCGTTCGATGGTCTTCTTATCGGAGGCGATCTCGGGTTTGATGAGCTTGAGGGCGACCTCTTCCTTGATCTTCTTGTCTTCGACCCTGTAGACCTTGCCCATCCCCCCTTTGCCCAGCTCTTCGATGATCTCGTATCTCCCTGCAAAAGTGGTTCCTCTGGTGAGTTCTTCTGTGGGAGTTTCAAGAGTCTTGGTGACAGGGATTTCCTTCGCTGAAGGAAGGGGAGTGGCACAGCTTTTGCAGAATTGGGAGTCAGAGGTGTTTTCGGCTTTGCAGTTGGGACAATGTATGGCCATTTTT
>JABAOH010076268.1_pt2 | contig 22454 bp, 20 predicted proteins | sample 7062181 | NCBI WGS metagenome assembly JABAOH01 (sample SAMN14538630, study PRJNA623070) | marine sediment metagenome | biome: marine biome [ENVO:00000428]; feature: marine pelagic biome [ENVO:01000023]; material: deep marine sediment [ENVO:00002113]; isolation source: pool of 5 deep marine... | reverse complement strand
TCGACGCCATCGGGCCCGAGACTTTCACCTATCGAGAGCTGGTAAACACGATCGGCCGAGCCATCGGCAAGCCGCGTCGGATCGTCTCGATCCCGCCGTTGGCGGGTTACTACGTGAGCCTGCTGCTGGGCAAACTGGTGGGCGACGTGGTTCTGACGCGAGACGAGATCAAGGGGTTGATGGCCGGCCTGCTGTGCGTGGACTCTCCGCCGGCCGGTACTACGCGCCTGACGGATTGGGCGGCGGAGCGACGCGATGTGCTGGGAGTGAGCTACGCGAGCGAGTTAGGAAGGCGACTCACGTAGCCGGGGGTGTTGCAACAGGAGCCTGCCTTTTCTCGGGGGGATCGTTGCTCGAGCCCGCGAAGCGTGAAAAGTGAAGGGTAGGCAAACTGTCCCCGGCCTCGAGCGCTGGAGGGCTCACCTGCCGGACCTGCGCGCCGCGCGCTTCCCCCTTATCGCGCTCATCGCCGTGGCGTGCTTCCTGGCCGCCACGGGGGTGCTGGTGACGATCGACCGGCTATGGCCGCAGTGGACGCTCGCCGGCCAGTTCGCGGTATTCCTCTTCGTGTACGTTTGGGTAGGCCAGATCTTCCGGCGCCGAGACTCCTACCGCGCGCGCTGGGGCGAGCGCGCCTACCAAAACGCCTTCGCCAGGCACGTACTCCCCGGCATGCCCGTAGCCCTGGCCGGCCTCGCCCACATCGCCTACATGCCAGGCCCGCCCATCGCCTTCGGCTGGGCGCGGGTCCCCGTGGTGGTGGCCGGCGCTGTACTGGCGATCAGCGGCGGGCTGTTGTGGTTCCGCTCGTATTTCACCTTCGGCGTCGACAGCCTGGCGCTGCTGTACGTCTACTTTCCCGAGGAAGGTCGGCTAGTCGACTCTGAGATCTACTCGGTGATCCGCCACCCCGTCTATTCGGCGGTGGCGCAGCTGTGCCTGGCGATCGGGATCTGGCGCGGAAACTGGTTTTCGGTCGCCTTCGCCCTCTTCGTGCCGATCGGCCTGATGTTCTGGCTGCGCCGGGTGGAGGAGCCCGAGTTGATCGAGCGGTTTGGTGAGGGCTACGCCGAGTATCGCCGGCGGGTGCCGGCTTGTTGGCCGCGGCCGCGCGACTGGGGCAAGTTCATCCGCTTCCTCATCAGCGGTCGCTGAGGCCGTCGCGGTGGGCCGGCCCAGTGGAAGAAAATCAGCCTCGCTCTCAGGGTAACCGTTCGACTTCCACGCTGGCGACCGCGTTATCGACAAGTTCCTGCGGTAATGTGGCGCCCCCGCGCATGAGCGGCGGATCGTAACCGGCAGGCAAAACGAACGCGGCGATTCGCGTGGCGTGACCCGTTCTATACTAGAGCAGTCAACGCAGCGCGCGTCAACGTCCGGCGAAGGCAGACCGCCCGGAAATCCGTCGGCCTCTGACATCGCAATCCAGCAGGGCGTCGACGGCATCCCCGGCTTGTTGCGCCCACCGGTAGGCACGCTTGGCATGACGCACATGCGGAACCGCCCGCGAGCGATGGGGTGCGACCCAAACCTCTTCGGTCGCCGATCCGAATTCCAGGTCCACCGTGGGAAGCTCCAGCTCGCGACGTGCCTGGGCGATGTGATAGTCGCCAAGCAGCAGCCGAACCTCGAAGCGAACATCCCCGATGGGGCAGTGACGTAGCCGGAGCAGCTCGGTCAGCGGCTCGCGCGACCGCTGCGATTCGGGGGTGCAGATCAGGGCCCGCGCATACGCCCGCAGCGCCGTGAACCGCGCGGCGAAGTCGTCAGTCTGTGATGCCGTGGCGGCGGCGCGGCGCGCCCACTCCAGCGCCTCGTCGAAGCGGCTCTCCCGCCGAAGGAGGGTCGAGCGAGCCACCGCCATGAAGATCTCCTTGCTCGCCGGATACTGGGCCGAGAGCGTTTGCCATTCTCGGAGATAGTCCCGTGCCAATGCCAGATCGCCCAGGTGTGTGCAGATCTCGACCAGCGTGCGCATATAGGTCGTATACGAGAACGACAGAGCCTCGCGCCGCCTCCGCTCCAGCGCCTCCTGTGCCAGCGGCAAAGCCTCACGGTGACGGCCACGCGCCAGCGCCAGCCGCGCCCGGACGATCAGGAGACGTGACCGGCGGCCGGCTCGGCCGCCCCACGAGTAGCGGGCCTCCGCCTCGGCGTGGGCGGCTTCGATGCGGGCGAGCGGCACCGGCAGGTCGACGGCGATCAGGATGTACCGCGTCAATGCCATGTAAACCCAGTCGTCGCTGCTCAGCTTCTTTTCTACCGCGACCACCGGGGCCAACACGGCCAGCGCCTCGTGAAGCTGCCCGGCGCAATGCAACGCGGCGCCCTGAAAGAAGCGGGCCCGGACGGTCCAGTCGCGCGCGTCGATAGACTCGGCGACCAGGGCGGCCCGGCTGTACGCCTCGGCGCCCGCCAGATCGTGTCCCGCCTCATAGAGGTTTTGAGCATGATTGCAGAGCGCCGCGAGCTGCGCTCGGGCGTTGGCGACGAGCGCGGAGTCGGAGCTAGCAGCGCGCCCCGGGCGCTCGTTTTCGGGTGGCGGTTTCATCTGCATCGCTCAGTTCAGCAACTGCTTGGGGATCGTCGCATCCTCCTGCGAGGCGGCCTGCGCCGGATCCGTTCCGAACGGGTCACGAGTCAGCCGGTCGAGCAGGCCGATCAGATGACCGTGGGCGATCTCCGCCTTGTCATCGGTCAACAGGTTGGGCGATAAGAGCACGGCGCTAAGAAAGAGACCCACCATGACGCATCTGACGTCCTCGTTACCGGTGTCGAGCTCGGAGGCGCGCTGAACCAGCGGGTGCTGGTGATTCAGAAAGAGGATGAGCGGACGCTGATTCCGTTGGCGGATGGCCTCCTTGGTAATCTCCTCCAGCGACTCCATGAACCAGGGCTGCCTCAGCAGTCGCGATAGCGCCAGTTCCGATTGCGACTCGGGTCGGTCGAGGATCACCGCGGGTAGCGTGGGCGGAGCGAAGCTGCGCACGTGTACCGAGACGTTGCCGATCCCGGCCAGTCGCAACGCCACCTGGGTGTCGAGCTCAAGGCGGCGATAGCGGTCGCGAGCCTCGTCCGGGGCCGGCTGGAAGAGCCCCGAATCCTCCGACCGGTGGAGCGGGACCAGACGCACGCGGGACGGATTCATCTCGGCGTACTTCTCCAAGAGCTCTTCCTCGAACAGGTGGCCGGCGTTGACGATCGTCCAGCCCCTCGCATCGGCCAGACGGTAAAACTGCTCGGCGGCCTCGCGCTGGGCGAAGTAATAGACCGGCACGGGCGCGCCGGCCTCGGTCAGACGGGCCTCGTTTCTCACACAGTCGCGCAACGACTTGAAGCCTCGATTGGTCTGAAAGAGCAGCGATTCGCCGATCAAGCCGAAAAAGTCGTCGTGGAGAACGGCCATGCCCTTCAAATGGTAGTGGTGCCAGCGATTGATCTCCGCGAACCGCTTCGGTTCGTGCTTCGCCAAATAGGTGAGCCGCTCGAGAATCAACTCGGCCAGACGCTGGCGCAGAAACGCGAAGGCCGGATCGTCGCGCTGGACGTTGTCCCGGGCCGCGGTCGGTTGAAGGTCGGGGCTGTCGATGATCCCGCGAATGAACTTCGCCCAGGGCGGTAGGAACTCTGGGTCGGCGGCGCGCACGAACATACGACGGACCAGCACATCCACCACGCCGGGTGTGTTGAAGTCGGGGATGCGTCGGTCCGAGATGTAAAGGGTGCCGCGAGCGCGGAACGGCTCGTCGATCTCGACCGGGATCACATCCAGAGGGACGTCGGGATAGCGATGGCTGAGGAACACTCGGTAGGCCGCATCCTTCTCGGCCTCGGACGGCCAGTGCGCGCGGTCCCAGGGAGCTTGCATGGCGTTCACCGGATCGGGGTCGCCGTTAAGGGTGACGGGAACCGGGATGAAGTCGCAGTACTTGATGATCACGTCGTGCAGGCGATCGCGGTCGAGCATGAACGAATGCGTCTCCGCCACCGAGACGATGATCTCGCTGCCCACCTCGCACAGCTCGTCCGTCGAGCCCAGCTCGCATTCCGTCGTGCCGGCGTTCTCCCAGATGAACGCCTGGCCGGATCCGAGCTTGCGCGTTCTGACCGTGACCCGATCTGCGACGACGAACGCCGACAGCATGCCGATCCCGAACTGGCCGATCAGGCGAAGCGCCGTGGCGCTGTCGGCCGACTGCAGCCGCTCGCGCGCTGAACCGGTGCCGGTGGAGCCGATCACCGAGAGAAACTCCTTGATGTCGTGGCGGTCCATCCCCATCCCGTTGTCCCGGAAGACGATCTGTGATCGGGAGGGGTGCAGCTCGACAGCGATCCGACCCTCCAGCGCCGGCTCGACTTCCTGGCGGATCCGGATGCTGTCATGCGCGTTCTGGATCAGTTCCCGAACGAAGACGTCGGGTTCCGGATACAGGTTCTTGGCGAGCAGCTGGATGAGCCCCTCGAAGTTGGCGCGCATCTCGAAACGTTCCACGGGCGGAGACATTGGCTCCCTCCTGGTCCTCGGGTCTGGGGTGAAGTGGTCAGTCGGGCGAATGGTCGAGGCGCGTGCCCAGCAACTCGAGCAGCAGCCTGGGCTGAGCACGCCCGAGCCTGAGCTGGTTCAGCGGACGCTCGAGATCACACTGTTGCCAGTCGCCGACCTGGTCCGCGAACGGATCCATGAGATCCAGCACCCGATTCTCGGCCGAGTCGATGACGCTTATCCAGTTGCATCGGAAGTTACCGTCCCGCTTGTAGAGCTTGGCGATCTGCTCTCCGCGCAGGCGGGCGCGACCGTCGGCGGGAGGCGTGTGAACGGCCGCCGTGATCTGTTCCGCCGGTACGATCCGGTGGTCGAGCACGCCCGATCGATCCAGGGAGTTGAAGATCCCGGCGGGGCCGAGCTGCCCGAAGCGTGTGTCGATCTCGCAGAGCTGGGCGCGGAGGGCCAAGAGCTTCGTGCGGCTTGCACGTCGCGCCGGTTTTGCGGTCTGAAGTTGGCGGTTTTGCGAGGGCAGCGAATCCCAATCGATGCTCTGCTGTCGCGCCCGGTTCTTGAAGATCGTCAGCTTGATCGCCCAGTCGAGCGTGCGGTTCATCGACGCCGGGCCGGCCTCCAGCGCATCCAGAACCTCCCGCCATCTGCGACAGGCGTCGCCGGCCCACCGCGGCATGAAAGGCTCATCGACGCGCGACTGCACCTCCTCTAGGTAGTGGCGCTGAATCTCCATGGCGCTGCGCGCCGGCCCGACCTCGACATCCGCTCGGGCCGTGCAGGTGGGGTCGGCAACATAGGCGCGCATCGCCCGCAGCGGATTGCTGAGCGTGACGCCCGTGCCCGGCCGCTCCCCCGACTCGCACAGCTTGACGATCAATGCCGTGGTGGCCAGACGCAGGTAGTCGGCCAGCTGCGAGCAAAGGCTCTCCCCGGACAGCACGTGAAGCCGGTGGTAGCCCATTCCCGCCAGCGGCTCATCCTTCGTGTGATAGATGCCGCGGCGTTCGGTAGAGGCCCCCGATACGTCGTGCTCGAGGTGAGCGACCCTCGGTGAGAGCGTGAACTCGATGCCGCGTGCCTGTGGTCGCAGCCCGCCGGCGCCGGCGTAGATCACTCGTGAGACGAGATGAGGAATGAGTTGGGCGGCGAGGGTGGACTGATCGGGCCGCTTGTAGAGATACGATTCGTGCGAGCCCCAGGTCGCCCCATACACGTAATCGACGTTGCATTTGAACAGCCAGGCGTTGGCCACGCTCGAACGTCGTCGGCTCTCCAACTCGCGCGCCGCCTGCGCGAGCGCCTCCTCTCCTGCGCGAATGTACCGAACGGCCTCCTCCGGGCTCGTACACTCTGGGGTGGACCATTCCGGGTGACATCCGCGGTCGACGTAGAGCCGCGCCCCGTTGGCCAGGTAGAGATCAAACGGACTCAGGCCGCAGAGGTAGCGATGACTCGTCTTGATACGGTCGAGCAAAGCACGGGTGTAATACTCGCGGTCGAGCGGAGCCCCAGAACTGTCGAGCGCCGTGAACGCGTATTCCGTCTCGACTCCCAGCATGACGGCGTCCATGGCTACTGCCCGCTGCTCTGTCGGTTGGCCCGCAGGAAACGCTGGCTGTCTTCGGACAAGCCACGGGTGATGGCCTCATCCGCCGCCGCTAGTAGACGGTCGACGTCGGCCTGAAGCCGATCGATGTCGTCGTCCGCGGCCGGGACGCCGGGTGACGCGTGACGGGTGGGCTGGCGCTCGGGTCTTTCTCGCTCACGCTCTCTCATCGTGACCTCCGGCGTTTAAGCGCTCGTGGTAGAGGCGCTCGTACTCGTGGTTTCTGTTCGCGATGCGAACGGCTCGGTCGAAGCGGTCCATCAGATCGGCCAGCGAGCCCCCGGGCTCGAAGACACCCTGAAGCTCGGCTCGGGTGAAGCGCGTGGGGTCGGCCAGCTCGAATGTGCGGCGTATCGGGCTGCCGTTGCCTCCTTCGCCTGCGAGGACGGTCACCCGGTCCCAGTTCACATCCTCCACCAGCTCGGGGCCCGCGGCCTGCAGCAGCATGGCGCGTCCCCAGGCCCGGGTGTCCTCGGGCGGCTGGTGCACGAAGCGCTCGATCCGGGCGTCCGTCACGACCCGCTCCGTCAGACCGCTGCGCTCGCAGGCCCAGAAAAGCCCCTCGTCCTCGTCCAGGCTGCTGTATAAGAGGTCCAGGTGTTTGATCTTCGGTGAGTGCCAGTCGAGGTCGGGGTTCGCGTCGATCGCTCGCTGCAGCAAATCGCGCTTCAGGACCCAGTCGAGACGGCGACGGAGCGCATCGAAGCGGCGCGCCTCCAGCCAGGACAGCGTCTCGTCCCACAGGTCGAGGATCAGCTCGGCGTGGGGAACGTACTCTGCGTACCCAACGGACCGGGCGAACCAGCGTGCCTTCTCCAGAAACGCACGCTGCAGCTCGATCGCCGTCACCATTCGGCCGTCGGCCAGCGGCGCGCGGGCGGAGAGGTCGGGATCGCGGCTCCAGAGATGGAGCGCCTCGACGGGGTCGGCGAGCATCAGCAGAGGATCGCCGTAGTCGGCCTCCAGCAGCGCCAGCGTCAACTGCATCGTCCCCACCTTCAACAGGCTGGCCATCTGGCACAGGTTGTGATCGAAACAGATGCAGTGTAGCCGGGCGTAGCGACGATCGAGTGACGAGGAGAGTCGAGCGCCCCAGCCGCCGCCACAGTGCGCCTCGTCCCGCGTGTTGATGAGCGGCCGCTCGGACGTTGTTTGACTCCCACTCAGCTTCTCGATGAAGTCGGCGCGCTGCGAGATCTGAAAGTCAGCATGTGGTTGGCGGTTGTCGGAGCCCGCTTTGCCCTGACCGTTGATCACGATGCTGGACGCTTGGAAGGCGGCGAGAATGAAGAGGTCTGGAAGCATCTTATCGAAGAGCCGCGACCAGAGCTCTCTCGAGATCAGGAAGTTCAGGTGCGATCCCCACGACGACCCCAGGCCATCGCGGTTGTTTGCGGTGACGACGAGGCGCTCGCCGTCGGGTAGCTCCGCGTTGGCGGCGTGCATCGCGTCGCGGACCACCTCGAGCATCGCCCGTGAGGTGGCGACGAAGTCGAAGGCGCTGCTCACCTCGCTGGTCGCGATCTCGAGATGGTTCAGGTCGATGTAGGCGCAAGCGCCGTTGAAGCGCAGAAACTTGCGTCCCCAATCCTGCAGGTCGTAATCGTCGTACGCTCCGTCGACCGGCCGGCCGCCGGCGGGCCGCACGCGATTGTCAGCGGGTTGCACGGGATAGACTAGCTGGTCGCAACCGCCGGCGGAGTCCGCGTAGCCGCCGGAGGGCCGTGAATGACCGATGTAGGTTCCGCGCTCGGGTTGCACATATGTATCACCATAGCCCGCCCGCCGACCGCCATCGCTCCCGTGGGCGCCGGCGTCAGGGCAGCCGCTCCTTGCAACCGCGTGGCGCGCGGGGATGCCGTCGATCTTGCGAAGCAGCAAGCGCGACGCCACGCCGCCGGTGCCGCGCGCGCCCGCGCCGCCGACGATCACGTTGCCCAGCTCGCTGTCGCTGCCGATGGACTTCGGCACGCGTTCGATCTCCCGGGATCGGAACAACCATCTCGCCTTCATCGATTACCTCCCCCGCTGCTGTGAGGCTCCGTCATCACCACGCCGCATTGCGCACCTCAGGACGCCAGGTAGCGGTTGCGGCGAACTCTTCGCCGGACCGGCTCCACCGACACGACATCGGCGTCCTCGGATAGATCGGGCAGGTAGTGATGGGCGTTTCGTACGCTGAGCTTGGTGCTGACTTTCTCGATAAAATCATCCACGGCCTCGGACATATCGGTTTCGGCGATCCCCTCGCCCGCGACCGTGATGTCCCCAGGCGCTGTGGATCCCGCATCGGCGCTCGTGGCCACACGCTGAAATGCCCGCTGGCGGGCCGCGACGCAGATTTGCTTTATGGCCCGGCCGCTAAGCAGGTCGCGCGCCGCCACAGTGCGCGACTTCCCATCGCGGAAGCGGAGCGTCGCGACCGCCGAGTCGCTGTTCGGGTCGTAGAGGCGTGAAACCGCCGACTCGATCGCCGCCAGCCGAGTGTCGGAAGGCTTCGTGCCGTTCGTCTGGTAGGGCAGTTCGATCGGGAGGTATATCTCGAAGATCTCACGGGCGCCGTCCCGGTTGGGCCGACCGATGTGCATCTCGAGGCCGGAGATTCTTTCGAGGAGGGCGCCGTCAATCAGATCCTTGCGGTTGGTCGCCGCGATCACGGCGACGCGATCGCGCTTTTGAAACCCGCCGAGGCTCGTTAACCAGGCCGACAAGAAGCGGTCCTGATGCTGGCCTACGAGGCCGCCCCTATGTCGACCGATGGCCTCGACCTCGTCGATGAATAAAATCGTCGGCCCGTCGTAGCCGTTGAGTTCCTTGAAAAGTCGCCGGATATTCGCCTGCGTCTGTCCCACGAACGGGGACTCGAGTTCGGCACCATTCACCACTACGAATCGACAGGGGAACCCCGTCATCTGCGACACGAGGAAGGCGATGGTTTGCGCGATCAGGGTCTTGCCACAGCCCGGTGGGCCGAAAAGGAGAATCGAAACGTTGAAATCGGCCACGCCGTAGCGACGGGCCAGCTCGGGCCGGGCCACAGAGGCGGTGATGGTCGCAATCAGGCGCCTGAGATTGTGATGAAGACCGCCGATGCGCGGAGGCGGCTCGGTAATGTCCTTGATGTTGAGGAAGCGCGGGCTGGAGTCGCCCATCGGTATCTTGGCGAACGCCAGCCCCAGCTGACGGCTCCAGAGGACCTGGTCGCCGGGCTCGAGCGAAGCGGTGTGCAGCGCCTCGGCCGCTTGAACTACGACCTCCTCGTCCCGATCGCGAAGGATCAGACGGTCGTTGGAGAGGCGGCGCTCGACCGTTGCGGTGTCACCTACGTCGATCCCATTCTCGGCCCGCCCCAGGATCAAGCCGAGGCTGCTTGACAAACAGACCGTGGCGCCCGGCGCCAGGTCCGAGCACTCAGCCTCACCGTCCACGGCGACCAGATGATGGTCGACCCCGTGAGCGACTTTCGCCAGAACCTGCCCAGCCGTCTCGATCCAGCCCAGAAAGACGGCGAGGCGCAGCGGCGGCGCGCGCAGCTTCTCGATCAGCTGGCGCAGCTCTTCCTGCTTGACGCGAAGCTGATCGAGCAGCTTCTGAGCCTTCTTCAGCGCGGCGTTCAGCGTCGAGATCTCGGTGATCAAGAGCCGATCGAGGTCGCGGCTCGTCTGTTTGTCGCGGCGATGGCTCTGAATCAAGTCGAGCTTGGCCTGGTCGCTCGGCCCATCTTCGCCGGCGGTGCGGAGAAGTCCGAGGATCAACTGAGTCCCGGGGCGTGGCATGGTGCACCTCGCTTTGCTAGGGCGCCTGGAGATCGGCGGACGTACGGTGCTCGGCAGGCCGGTTGGCGCAGGAGGCGTCCGGCGAACCGTCGCGCCGCGGCCGGTTCGATTCGGCCGCCGGGTTGGCAACGGCTGCGGCCGTGTCCACAGCCGTCGCCGCGCCGTTATCGGTCGCTGAGTCGTCGGCGCTCTGCGGGACGCCGCCGATCAGGTGGTAGCCGCGCGCCGCGACCATACCACCGCGCCAGCCGAAGACGTCGCAGCGCAGGTCGGCCTCGCCGAGGTCGCTGAGCAGCACGGCGATGTTGAACGGCCGGGGGAACATGGCACGAGTGAGCGCCACGTCGTCGCGGCTGAAGAACGGCTGTTGAATGAGAGGGCAGTGTCGTCGATTCTCGGCGGGGCAGTCTCGGCACCAGAAGGGGTGGTTGTGAACGAACCCTACCACCAGCTCGCCTTTGGCCCGGAGGTCGAGCGCGGCGCGGGCCGCGGCCCACGTCTGGGCGGTGAACGTCAACCGCGTTCGCGCGGCCACGGTGTGCCGAGCCGGTATGAGCGCGGTGACTTGGCAGAAGATCTCGGGGGTCGCCGTGTCCCGGTAAAGACGGCCGATCAGGACTCCGCCCCACTCTACGTCACCGGCCTGGCGCGCCAACTGCTTGGCTTCGGCGATGACCTGCTCCGGGATGAATACTGGCATGTCTTCACCCGAGCCGGCCGCATCTCCGCAGCGGCTGGCGCCGCGGAGCCAGGTTTCCAGGCTGTCTGCCACCAGAGGCAGCGGCTGGGGGATCTCGGCGCCCGAGAGGCTCACGTCACCCGCGCGCTCGTCGTACCGAGCGCGATCGGGGACGGGATAGGCGCAGACCTCGAAGTAAAACCTCTCTCCCGCGGCCAGCACCCCCTGCGCCACGAGCTGAAGGGCGGCGGTCTCGACCGCATCCCGGAAATAGAGACGTGGGATGGTAGCAGACGCACGCGCCCCATCGGCGCCGTGGCAGGTGATGCGGACACCGTCGACGCGCGGCGCCCCGCGCTCGGAATGCCAGCTGGGCTCGATCGTCGCCGACGCACAGCGCATCAGCGGCGGCAGCACGCCTCGGCGAACCGCCACCCAGTACGCCGCCTGAACAGCACTCTCCCAGTCCATATCTAAGGGCAGCTGACCCAGGTAACGGCCGTCGACCGCCGTCACGTCGGCGACGAATCGGAACCCGTCGTTAAAGGCCATCGTCAACCGCTCACGCTGCATCGATGTTTGGCGCTAGCTGGATGACATCGCCGGTCTCCAGCACTTCGCCGACCGTTTCTGACTCGAGCAGGTGGCGGCCGGCACGAGTTAACCGCGGATGATACGTGTAGGGCCGGCCTTGCGGGTCGGCCTTGCTGAGCCCCATGCGGACGACGAGATCTCTGACCAGGTCGCCGACCTTCGCGTCCTTGGGATACCCGACGACCTGGTAGCGCTGCTGGCCTGAAAAGTCGGTCGCCTGAAAGTCGATGCCTTGCCCGTTCTGCTGGGCGGCGGTGTCTGCTGCGTTTAACATCACAACCTCCCGATCAAGGGGTACGAGGCTGAACGCCGCCTCAGTGCGGCGTGGTGGACTGCGAGCCCGAAGGGGCGGAATGCTCGGTGGCGCGTTGCGCGCGCGGCAGCAGTCCCGGGTGCCGAAGCTCGAGGAACGCCTCGGCGAGCGAGCGGTCTTCGGCCAGGGCAACTGCCTCCCGTCCGCACATGTCGCAGGCGACCGAGAGGGCCGCCAGGCCGTGCCCGAAGGCAGCGGCCGATGTCGCGACCGGCAGGTCGACCTGGAAGCCGGGCACGGCGCCGTGATCGGAGGGCCATGCAACTGCTCGGGCCAAGCGGACGCACGCGGAAACCGAGAGGAAGAGCGCCGCGACGGAGAGCCTTGAGGTCTGGTCGCCCGGAGCGGCCACCCCTCTGAACGGCGTGACGCGCTGTGCGATGCGGCCGGACTCCAGCTCCACGGTGGCCTGGAAGAAGGCATCACCGGTGCACTCGAGATCGACGGAGACGCGCTCATCACCGCGCTGATCGAACGGCCAACCTGCCTCTTCGCACAGGTCGGCGAGGGACGGGGCGGGCGCGTCGCCGACTCCGGTGACCTCCTCGGGCAGGTTGGGGATCGTGGTGCCGAGCGCCGCGGCGATCCCCAGGACGCCTTCGCGGATGTGCTGGCCGATGCCGGTCAGCCCTTGAATCGGCACGCCGTCGAGAGGGATCTCGGCCAGCAGGCGAACGGCGCCGTCCACGCCCAGGACGTACTTGGCGTTGCCCGTGAGGGTCAGGTTCTTCTCCAGTAGACGCTGAGGCGCCGGCGGCCGGCCGCGGGGCGCGAAGTCGAGGATGAGCCAGTCGTCACTGATGCGGGCCGCGCCATTCCGGCGCGGCAAAGAGAACTGCCAGCGCCGCGCGCTGACTTCCGGCTTCAGTTTCCCGTAGGTCCCCAGCTCACCGGCGATCAGGGCCGTGAGCTCCTCATCGGCCAAGAGGAACGAAGGCTGCGTGGAATCGTTGCCGCTCATCGCTCACCTCCCTGGGGTGTCGCACGAATGCCGAGGCGTGCGTGTTGGCCGGAGCAGCGGCCGCGGGTCGATCGGGAAGCGATCGATGTTCGCCCGGGCCCACCGGCATGCTTCGGGGTTCAAGGCATCCCACTCGAGCAGCGTGAATTTCTTGTACGAAAGAATTTCCGCGACCTGGAACGTGAGGTCGACGATGCCCACGGCAGGCGGCATGTAGCCGACGCAGATGGCGGGCCCCAAGACGTTGGGCGCGAAAACACTGTTGGGCGCCAGAATCGTGACCAGGCTGCGCCCGTCGACACGACGCAGATGGTCTCTTCCGAATTGGATGCCGACGAGAAACCGGTTGCACTCCTTGACGACGCCGGCCTCACGGATGAGGCCCGTGCACGACAGCTCGACCATGTACTGCTGCGGAGGAAAGGGACCGAGCGGCATCAGCTCGAGCAGGTCGCTTGCCGCCGCCATCTGCTGGCCTGCTTCGAGCTGGGCCTCTAAGAAGCTCTTCAAGATCGGATCGTTCATAGCGGGACCTCAGCAGCCGAGCTGGATGTGGCGCTCTCGCGCGCCGTTGCACACGGAGATGACGTCGCCGCGCCGAACACCCAGGGAGCGGAGAGAACGGGTGGCGTCGCTCTCCGTAATGTCGGATTCGGCGATGCTGTCCTTGGAGTAGAAGCCGACTACGAGCAGCGGTTCTCCACATTGGGGGCAGGCTCGCTCTCGCAGCCGACCGGAGAGGAAGAGCAAATCCTCAGTGGTCCCACACCCGCAGCAGCGACGCTGCGTGACGAAGGTCTGGCCCGCGAGGCGAAGTTGCGCGGAGCCGTTGCGTGAAGGGCCGGCTTTGGCATCCGCTTCAGACCCGAGCCTCAGCGCCGATGCTAGCGAGACCTGATCTGGAGTTGCGTCGAGGACCTCGATCGCGCCCCACGTGCGGTGATCGAAGGGGCAGTCGGGGCGGCGCACATGACGCGTGATGGCGTGGCTATGATATCCAACCCCAACGATGACGTCGTGACCGGCCAGCGACTGATCGATTCGCCCGGCGAGCAGCTTCTCGCACTCGGCCGCGGCGAGCGATGCGGCGAGGGCGCCGAGCCAGGCCGGGGCGTTGGTGGAGGGCGCGGACCCGCCGGAGCACCAGCGGCGCGTCTCCAGGTTGGCGATATCCGCAGCGGTGAACTGGCACGAGATGCAAGCGGCGTCTGGGGCCGGGATGAATACCGATACGCGGGCGAGCCGCTGCGAGGCAGCGACTCCCGTATCGACGACCGGGACGCCGAGCCGCCAGCCGACCTGAGCGATCGTCTGCCGAGCAAGGTTCGAGTCGACCGCGGCCAGGATCAGATCGGCGCGGAGCAGCCCGACCGGGACATCCTCAACGGACTGAACCAGGGCGGTGACCGCGAGCTCGCTATTCAGCCGGCGGATCTGCCTCGCGAGCACTGCCGCCTTGGGGCGGCCGAGATCGCGGGACGAAATGTGCTGCGAGATGACGTTGGACTCGTCGTAACTGTCAAAATCGACGAGCGTCAGATGCCGGATCGCGCTGGCCAGGCGGGCCAGGTAAGCGACGAGATGGCTCCCGATGTTGCCGAGCCCCACGACGGCGACGTGCTTGCCCGTGGCCATCTCTCAGACCTCCGCGGGCGTCCAGCGCAGTTCACCATCGAGCGCGGTGCTCTCACCGCAGATCGGGCAGACCTCACCGGAGATCTCTCCGTAATCAAAACAGGGGAGCGCCTCGCTCTGGTGAAACACGGTCGAACAGGATGGACAGCGCGCGGCCGGAGAGCCCGCGGCGACGACGGTCTTGCACCGCGGGCAGAAAACGGGATCGGGGCCGCCGGCGAAAGGCTCGATCACCGCCACGCGCTCCGCGGAGAAAAAAAGCGGCGGCGCGGCGCCGAGCTGAACGGCGTCCCGATGGCTTAGCGCCCAAAGTCCGGTGACGAGCGGCCGGCCGTTAACGCGAACCGGCGAAGACTCCGGAGCCAGCAAAAGCCAGGCGTCGCCGCTGGGCGAAGCGAGGCGGCGGAGCACCGGAGCGTGGGAAGGGGGAGAGGCGGCCGCCGATCCGACCGCGACCGAGGCAGACTCACCGATCAGGCTCAGAGTCTCGCCAGCGAGAGCGAGTGCCTGCCACTCCCCGGATTCGAGACGATGAAAGAGCTGGCACATGGACACCAACCAGGCAAGGGGACCGAGCCCAGGGGACGGCGCCATAGCTTGCGGCCGCCGCCGCCCCAACGTAGATTCGACCAGAGCCTACAGACAAAAAGAGACAGATCTACTACAATCTGTCGTTGTGATCCTACTTTCCGATAGTAAGCTTAGCGGCATATTAGCAGCCACCTTCGCGCCTGTCAACCCCCCTGACCCGGCTGCGCCCGAAAGCCAAGCTTTTCGACGAGGCGCCAGCCCCAGTGTCAGGGCCGGATCACGGCTGCGCTGGGTGGGTTATCCGTCCAGATCGTCGGACGAGGAGGTGTCGCTCGTTGAGGGGGCGTCGTTGCGGCTGGCGCGGGAGCTCGCCGCCAATACCTGAAGGGTCTTCACCACGGCGTCGCGAAGGTTGGGGTCGGCATAGACCGCCATGAGGTGACGATGGGCGGCGGCAAGTGTGGGATCTGCCTCGAGCTCGCGCTCCAACACCTGAAGGTCGAGAGCCGTCGCTCCTGGAGCGGCGTCTTCCGGCGCCGCGGCGGCGTGATCCGGCTCCCGAGCCAGCACGCCGCGCAGCGCCGCGCGCCGCCGGTCGAGGCGGATGCGGGAGCGCTCGACCCGCGCCTCGTCGACCGCATCCAGGAAGCGCCGCTGGTCGTCGGGGGACATATCGAGCGCCTGAGCCAGCGCGACGGCCATCTCCAGGGAGGGGACCCGCAGCCCTTGCTCGATGTGGGAGACGTAGCCATCGGTGGCTCCGACGCGCTCTCCCAACTCGCGCTGCGTCAGCGCCTTGGCACGGCGTGCCCGACGCATCCAATCGCCGTAGCTCATAGACGGCCCCCCAGAGGGATCACGTGTATCGGCGGGGGGCGAAAAAGTGTGGCCGGGTTTCACGACGTTATATATATACTGACTGCGAGGCGGGATCGCAATAGCCGGGCGAGCCGAAAAGTGTGACGGCCCAAGCCCGGCAAAGGGGGCTCGGGGGTTCAGATAGCAATCCGCAGCATCGCTGCCGGGCGGAGGGGGTGTTTGGCAGGGTCCCGGGAGCGTGTAATCCAGGATACGTCGAGCCGCTATCCGAGGGGGAAACGCTTTACTTATATTATAGCATCTGGGTCACAGTCGGAGTTTCAGCATACTGGTGCCCCCCTTGGAGGGCGAGGAGGTCCCCGTGGCTCGTCGAGCGCGCACCCACGCCGATATCCGGCGCCGCTACAACATCCAACAGGACATGCAGCTGATCGACGCGGTCTGCTCCCGCTTCTGCAAGGGCGACAGCCCCACCCAGATCCGCGAGTTCATCGAGAGGGGTCTGGGCCGAGTGCTGACCCGGGAACAACCGTATCAGATCCTCTCGTACGCGGCTTTGAACGGGCTGCTCAAGTATGCGCCGCCTCCCGACTACGAGCTCGCCAGGAAATTGAAGGAGGCCGACCATCGCCTGGTGGAGGTCGAAGTGGTCCGGACCGACCAGCTGGAGTTGGTGGCGACTCGGGCGGCGGAGGTGCTGCTACGGATGTTGCAGCAGTTGGCCGTTCGCAAAGGCGCCAAGGAGGTCCACATCGGCCTGGCCGGCGGCGGAACGATCCTTCGCACGGTGAAGGCGTTCGGCGAACTGCTGAACGGACCGGTCAAAGATCTGCCCCCCAAGCTGGTGTTCCACGCCATGGTCACCGGTCTGCAGCTGCACGATCCGAGAACCGACCCCAACACCTTCTTCAACTATCTCCCCTTTGGGAAGTCGGGAAAGCTAACGACCGAGTTCGTGGCGTTGCACGGCCCGGCACTGCCGGACGGCGATCTGATCGAACACCTCCTGGAGACCCATCAACCCACCATAAAGGCGTTCGACGAGGGCAAGCAGATCGATCTGGTCGTCACTTCTGGAACGAGCTGGAAGAACGACGAGGATCGTCGTCACAGCCACAGTCACTTGAAGAGGCTGCTGACGGGATACAAAGACGACGATGGCCGCGACGTGGTCAGCGTGCTGGAAAAAGAGCACGGCTGCGTCGGCGACTTGCTCTGGCAGCCGGTCAACGAGGAAGGACCAATCCCCGACGAGACCAAGGTGCGAGCGATGACCTTGCGTCGGCTCGACGAGCTGCCGGGGGCGATAGACAAGGGCGCCCAGGTGCTGCTCGTCCTCGGCCCCTGCGCCTGTGGCCGGGCGCGCGACGATGTGCTACGCACCGTGCTGGGTTGGAAGAAGCGTTACATCACACATCTCGTGGCGGATAACAGGACGGCTAGCGTCTAGTACGCAGTTTTCGGTAGACGCGACGCGGCAGGGTGGCGGCGAGCAGCGCCGCGGCCAAGACGGTGATAAGCCAGCTCTCCAGCGTTGACCGCACGACCTCGACGTCGGCTGTCAGCAGAGTAGCTTCGAGCAGCTCGACGTCAACGCTCTTCAACTGCGCCCACCGCAGTTCCTCTTCGTAGATGTAAGGCCCTTGATCGGATGATTCGTGAGGGAGGGGCAACTCCACGGCGGGTGAGAGCTGGAGCATCTCCCTGCAACCGATACACCAGTTCCCCCACCGCAAGGTATGAGCAAAGCGGTAAGGCTCGAGGCCCGCCCAGGCTCGGGCCCAGGAAGCGACGAAGTCCTCGCCGCCGTGCTCAAGACGAACCTGGATGGCGCGGTGGGCCTTCAGGATCATCCGCTCTTCGACATCCCAGTCCCAATCGTCCACTCGAAAGCCGACGTCGATGCGCAGGAAGATCGCGGCGACCAAACGCCAACGAAGCTGCTCGTCGCGCGGGTGAAAACCGCGCCGGGGTAAAAAAAATTGCCTGACGGGCGGCATGCGTCCCCCTTTGCGAATGGTTCAATCGGGAACCGCGGCGCGTCGGGCCCGCCGCGGGCGGCAGAGTCAGCCCGTGGCGGCCGCGCTGGCCGTTTCCTATCAGGGCACGAGACTCGAACGGCCGCAGGGCGGCCGAGGAGTATCTTTAAAGCGTTGTGAGCTAGACGACAGTAATGCTATTTTGATCTAAAATAGGACCTCCCTTCCTAAACTGTCAAGGGCTAGAGAACATCCGTTTTCCCCTCACCCTCTAGCGCCTGCCGCACGATCGCCCGCAACGTCGTCAGCGTGTAAGGCTTGCGGATGAACCCGGCGAGTTCGCTCGCTGGAAGCTCCCCTGTGGTAGCTTCTTCCTCATAGCCGCTGGTCAGGATCACCCGGGCGTCGGCACGGATGCGGCGGATCTCCCGGAACGCCTCGCCGCCGCCCATGCGCGGCATCATCAGGTCGAGCAGGATAAGCGAGATGTCGTCGGGGTACGCCTGGAAGATCTCGACGGCCTCGCGGCCATCCTGGGCGGTGAGCACCTCGAAACCGAGGCGCTCGAGCATCTTTCTGGCCAGGTCGCGCACGCTGCTCTCATCATCCACGACCAGCACCAGGCCGCCGCCGGTCCACTCGTCCGCGTTGGCGTCGGGGGGGCGTCGCACGGTTGCCGGTTGATCGCTGATGGGAAGCAGCACCCTCAACGTGGTCCCCACCCCCGGCTTGCTCTCAACGGCGATGGTGCCACGATGACCGCGCACGACGCCGAGCACCGCCGCGAGCCCCAGACCCCGGCCGGCAAAGCGGCTGCTAAAGAAGGGATCGAAGATGCGGGCGAGCGTCTCCTCGTCCATCCCCATGCCGGTGTCCTTCACCTCGAGGTAGGTGTAGGTGCCCTCCTCCACCTCGGCGCCCAGGTAGGTCTCGGCGAGGAAGTCCGCCTCGAAGAACATGACGCCCGTCGAGATGGTGATGGCGCCTTCCTTGCCGCCCAGCGCCTTTGAGGCGTTGGTCACGAGGTTCAAAACGATCTGACGTAGCTGAGCCCGATCGGCCTCGACGGCCGGCAGATCATCGGCCAGGTGATAGCGCAGCAACGCCTTCTTCGATACCGAGGCCCGCAGCAACTGGCTCATCTCCTCGACGACGGCCGAGATGTCGAGCGGCTCGATGAGGAACTCGACCTTGCCCGCGTAGGCGAGGAGTTGCCGCGAGAGCTCCGCCGCCTGGCGGGTGGCCGCGATCACAGCCTGGATGTAGTTGTGGGAATTCGAGCCCGGAGGCAGTCCGCTCAATGCGAAGTCGGCGTTGCCAAGGATCCCCTGAAGCAAGTTGTTGAAATCGTGGGCGATGCCGCCGGCCAGCACACCCAGGCTCTCCAGCTTCTGGACGTGCAGTACCTGCTCCTGCAGCTTCCGGCGTTCCTCCTCGGCCTGCTTGCGCTCCGTGATGTCCTGAGAGGTGCCGATCAGACGGACCGGGTGGCCCTCGGCGTCGCGGTAAACCCGCCCCGCCCCGTGCAGGTGGCGGATGCTGCCGTCGGGTCGGATGATCCGGAACTCGATCGTGTAGGGCAGGTCGGCGTGCAGCGTCCCCTCGACGGCCGAGCGGACTGTGGCGCGGTCGTCGGCGTGCACGAGGCTCAGGAAACCCTCGTAGGTGGCGTCGAACGTCTCGCGGTCGAGGCCGAAGATCGGAAAAATCTCGTCGGACCACTCGACTCGGTCTTGAACGATATTCCACTCCCAGCTTCCCAGCGCAGCGACGCTCTGCGCCTCTGCCAATCGAGCCTCGCTTTTTTCCACGGCGTCGAACAGGCGGACGTTGGCCAGCGTCTGCGCCAGACGAGGCGCCAGCAGCAGCAGCGTATTACGGTCCTCGTCGGGGATTCCATCAACGTCCGCGGTGGCGCAACACAGGGTCCCCAAGCATTCGCCCTCGTAGATGAGGGGGATCAAGAATTCGGAACGCAGCCCGAGGAGTTCGAAGTCCGCGGGATACCCCGGGGGCTCGACTGTCAAATCGGCTCGGTACCGCGGCTGCTGGTCGTGAACCAGCTCGGAGAGGAGCGTGCTCTCGAAACGGAGGAAGGCTTCGCTCTCTTGTTCGGCGCCGGCGGGCGCGATCTCCAGCACCCGAAAGCCGCCGCGCTCGGGCTCCAGCAACGCCACGCAGGCATACGGGATCTCGAGTCGTTCCGCGATGAACTCGAGGGCGCTGTTGATCACCCGGGAGCTGTCCAGCGACATGGTGTCCCGGTCGAAATCGGCCAGGGTCTGCAGGGTGCGCCGTTGGGCGGCCAGGTCCGCCTCCAGACGCTTGCGTGCCGTGATCTCGGTGTTCGAGATCAGAACCCGGGACCACGATTCCTCATGACCCGGCGCCAGCGCCACGAGGAGGTCGATCCAGAGAATCTCGCCTTCGAGGTCGCGAACGACGACCTCGCCCGCGTACCTGGTGTGGCCCGCACCGACGGCGAGCAGGGCGTCTTTGAAGTGCTTGAGGGCGTCAGGGGTGATGACCTCGGCGAAGCGCGACCTGAACTCGTCCAGCGATGGCGCCTTGTAGATGCGCAGCACCTCACGGTTAGCGGCGGCCACCCGCACCAGAGCGAGGCAACGTGACACCGCGTCAGGATTCTCGGTGAAATAGCTGACGAGGTCGGTGACGCCTTGGCTGCGTAGCTCGTCGATGTGAGCCTTCAGGGCGGACGCATCCGCCACCCACAGGCAGCTCGGAGCGTGCTCGAACACCGAGCGGTAATCGCCTTTGGCCCAGGCGCTCTCGCCCGAACAACCCGCTGCGGCTCCTTGATCCGCCGGCCGATTCCCGGTCCCCTCAGTCATTCGTCCTTTCGGGTCAAGCGGAGGTTACGCACGCGCCCGGCATCGGCGACGACGGCCGAGACTCGACCCCGACCATCACGCTCGAAGACGAGCGTCATGCCAGCGATCTTGAATTCGTCCTTCACCGTGGGCTCGAGTGGATGATCGGGTCCGTCCTCTATGAAAAGTCCGCCCTCCCTGATGACCAGTTCCCAGGACGTGCCCAGCTCTTCGCTGAAGTACTCCCCCGCAAAGTCGATCAGCTCCGAGCCTTCGGGCTCCCACAGCTCCACCGCTTCGAAGGTCGCCTCGTCACCGTCGTCGAACTGCGCGTGGAAGCTCCGCGACGCCGCATCGAAGCGCACCTCGGCCCTGAACGCCCCATCGGCCACGCTGAATCGGCTGACGCTCAGCGGAGCGAGGTAGAAGTTGTATCCGTTGGCATCGACCTTGAGGCGGCCTTCCTCGGACGATATCCGCCAGATCGTACCCGTCTTCGGGTTGCGGAAATCTCCGGCCAACGAGTCGAGCCGCGCCTCCGAGATGGTGACGAACTCGACCGTCGCGTCAACGTCGACCGCCCCCTCGTCCGAATCCGCCTGCGCCAAGCTGTTGTCCCGAGAAAGGAAGATGTCTGCGGCTTCCCGGGCGAGGCGGGTCGGGCTGATCTCGTCGAGGTTGCAAAGCACGATCACGCTCAGCTGCCGGTCGGGGAAGCGGAGCAGCTCGGTACGATAGCCCTGCGGCGAGCCGCCGTGGCTCACGGTGGCGAAGCCCCTGTACTTGCCGATGCTCAACCCTGATGCGTAGTCGATAGTGTCGCCGTTCGTCAGGATGCCGCGGCGATGTAGCTCCGGTAGCAGTGAGCCGTTGCCCAACTTGTTCTCGTAGAAGTTGCGGTCCCAGAGCAGCAGGTCGTCGATCGAGGTGTGCAGCCCACCGGAGCCCACCAGGTCGAAGTTGCTCACGTACACACCGATCGTGCCGTCGTCGCGCCTGAAGTGGCCGATCGCGCGATCCCTCGATATGTGCGTGCGGTCGTCGTGGAAGTGGGTGTGCGTCATGCCGAGCGGTGCGAAGATGTGATCGTGAGCAAACTGGCGCAGCGTTTGACCTGTAGCCCGCTCGATGATGATCGACAGCAGGAAGAAACCCGAATTGCTGTAGAGGTACTCGGACCCCGGCGCGACGTTGAGCTGCTTTTGGCGCGCGATCAGCGCGAGAGCCTCCTCCGGTTCATGTACGTCGGCGAACTCTTCACCGGCGAGGCTCCAGAGCGTCAGGTAATCTCGGAGGCCGCTGGTGTGGTTCAGCAGGTGGCGGATGGTGATCGTTGTCCCGTAGTCGGGAAGCTCCGGGACGTGTTTGCGGATGTCGTCGTCCAGTGAGAGGTGACCCTGCTCCGCCGCCAGGATGATGCTCGCCGCAACGAACTGCTTGGAGGTAGACGCGATGTAGAGGACCGAGCGCGAGCTGAGAGGGACGCCGTGCTCGAGGTTCGCCATGCCGTACCCACGGCGGTAGATGAACTCGCCGTTCTGGATAACGCCGAGGGCGCAGCCGGGCGAGGTGGTCTTGTCCCACTCGGCAAACAGCGCATCCACTTTTTCTCTGAGCTCCGACGCCGGCTCGTCCTGCGCGGAGGCGTGAGGGGCCAACCTAGCCAAAAGTACAAAGGCCACGGCCACGCGGCCGCCCAACGTTGACCTCGTGGCAGGCCGGCGGGGCATACGGACATGTGGAGCGCGGGACGTCGTCATGCAACCTCTCGTTAAAGATAGGGCGGTGGAGGTGTCGCGCGAGAGCCGCGAACGGGCGCAGGCGCCTGCCTTCCCACAGCGTCGTGCTGCTTCAGCTTGCCGCGCTTCGCCAAGAAGGATGTGGGCGGCGTGTTGAACACTGGCGCCTCAGTCGAGCGGCTCGGTCAGCCGAAACAGCGAGAGCAGGAGCGCGGCGGCCAACACGATGCCGATGAGCACCGCCCACTTGACGGGGTTGGAGAGGCGTTTCTCCCGTTCGAGGAGCGCACCCACCCGCATGGCGATGAGCACCACGATCCCGACCAGCACGAGGTCCCAGAAGAATTGCCAGGCCATCTAGCCGCCTAAGGCACCGCCTGCACCGCCGGGCAGGCGAGGGTTCCGAGGACGACGACACGGCGCCAAGCGGACATGAGCGTATTCTCGGGAGTTGGCGGTTGCGATGTCGATGGAGGCAGCGCGTGAATCAGGT
>JABAOH010027522.1_pt1 | contig 22470 bp, 24 predicted proteins | sample 7062181 | NCBI WGS metagenome assembly JABAOH01 (sample SAMN14538630, study PRJNA623070) | marine sediment metagenome | biome: marine biome [ENVO:00000428]; feature: marine pelagic biome [ENVO:01000023]; material: deep marine sediment [ENVO:00002113]; isolation source: pool of 5 deep marine... | reverse complement strand
GTATTACATTCAAATTGTACGGTACGACCAAGAGAACGGTCAAGTACCAAGCTCCTCCGAACGAAGTTTTCGGAAACGGTTTGCAAGAGGCTATGCTGTGGCTTAACCCAGCATCTCTCCCGCAACCATTTCCAGAGGAGATCACCGTCACGGTTTCCGTTCCAACCCAAGAAGTTGAGGTTGCCAATACGCTGGAGGTGGAGTAACATGCGTACAGTAAAGAAACCACTTCCCGTTAGGTTTATCATCAACTCGGTGCTGGAGGAAGTTAAGGGTAGAGACTACAACTTCCACCTAGCGCACCTCTCCGGCAATGAAAAAGCTGCTGTGAAGGTAGATGTACGAGGAAAAGTGGTAAGGATAGTCTGCAAGGACTACCTGCCAATGGAGTTGGTTGCAGACCTCAAGGAGTTGGTAAAAGAAATCGAAAAGGGTAGTGCTTGGGCACACGGGTACAATAACAGATACGAGGTAGAGTTGGTCTACTACGAGACCCATTACTCGGTAAAGACTGACACCTACGAAGTACCCGAGTGTTTGAGGTATCTACTCTAAAAGGAGGTGTAAAAGTGTTCAGCATAGGCTACACTTTGGTTTGGGTGCTGTTGGGCCTGCTGGCCTTGGCTACCATTTACTTTCGCTTTCGCGGGAAGGTAAAAACAGGCCATGTCTTGATAGTATACTCANNATAGGTCACACCTTGGTGGTGTACTCAATACTATTGAGTACCGCTGCCTTCGGTTTCACTATGTACCCGATTTACAGGGCATTGGTGGCTATCATCCAAGGGCTTGCCATTTTGGTAGCTAGGTCTGGTGGTGCCGGATTTGGAGCCTAACCAATAAAAGAGAGGGGTAACCAAAACTCCTCTCTTTTATTTTTGCCAGCAGAAAAATTGGTAGTATACCAAATATATTACAAATTATTAAAAGTACAATAATTTGTAGAAAATTCCTGCCAAACCCACAACCCTGTTACCCCTAGATAAAGTAGTATATCCAACCCAAACTTATAGAGATGTATCAACAGGTTGATGAGCTATCACGAGGTTGGGTGACTTCATTACCACCAGCATAGATCACCGTCACCCGGTGGTGTCTCATTCTCTGGTGACAATAGACTACTCGGATAATTGGATACAATTGACTCTTGACAAATAGACTACCATGTGATATAATGTATATGAGAGTGAGTTATCGAAAGGACGGTGAACAACATGAGTATAAGGGTAGCTGAGGATGTTTACAATGACGACTATCCTCACATGGTAATCCAGACTCTCCTCACATTGAAAGAGCTTGGAACGGTAGTGGAAGTACTAACGGGTGACGGCCCACGAATCTCCGGTAGGATCATAGATATTGACAACGATCCACCCGAGGGATACTGGGGCATTACATTCACACTGAAAGACAATCTTGGCAATACTCTATGTGCAGCTACGATAGGGGCTGAGGACATCTACAAGATCACCCTGTCAGTTGATGGGCCATCAGGATTTAGAGCCAAGATATACACTCTACGATAAACTATCAGATATTAGGATAACTCACTCTCATTCAAAAAGGGCTATCAAGGAATTGGTAGCCCTAAATTTTTGCCGCCAAATATTTAAAGCCAGTTACCCCACCATTTCCTAGCATATCCAACCTCCCCGCAGATAGACCACCCATAAATAATAACTTACTATATAAGAGTATACAACAATACCAAGAAAGAGGATAGACACTAGTGTGTCTTGGTATCACGAAACTATGATGGTACTAGTTTTGTGACTTGGTATAAATGTAGTACTATCTGAGAATCACCTATTCTGTCTCGAATTTGGTCTCACCAACGGTACCCTACCCACACTTGCCTAGACTATCTAGGCATATATACCATACCAAGACACGCTTTATTCCCCGCAAAAGTTGATACCATACCCAGCTTGGCATCATTCCAAGTATTCCAATACCATACCCTTACTATCATATCATTCCAAGCTAATAATTCCAGTTACCCATGTATCGGTATTTCCCGCAGAAAAATTCCATCCTGTATTTTCTTGGTACCATACCGATTCTCCCATTCCAAACTAAAAGAGCCAGTTACCCCAGGATTGGTAGTTTAGAGTAATCAGACTTGGATAGTCTGGATAACAATAGGATACCATACCTTAACTCACTAAGAAGATAAACTAAGTATGATTACTTAGTGGATAGCCTTTGTCTTATTCTATCTTGGACTATTCTAATCCTCTTAGGATATTTTAGCATACGCCAACATAGCATAGTGTATCATCCTGGAATTGTATATACTAAGTTGTCAGCTTGACGTCAGCTTAATGTCAGGATTCTTTTCTCTCTATATTATATAATGTAAGTGTAAGTTTGATGTGCTCCGATGCGTAGGAAATAGGCAGTGTGAGACTCTCCCAAGATAGCAGAGCAATAGACTCTGAATCAAGTGTGAAGTTAGCACAGGCCAAGCGCAAACAATAGAATAAATCTCAATACAGTCAGCACAAAGATAAACTTACGTCACTATACTATAAAATGGAGTTGTGAACAATGTCTGCACAAAACGTTTTTCTTGCATTGGCAAAAATGCACAAACAAAACACTGGAAAGAATCTCATTGGGCAGTGTATACAAAACGATGGAAATGAGTTTCGTATACTTGGCACAGACAAAGAAACAGGAAAGCCCGTTGTTGTTGAGTATACTGCCGTCAATTGGGATTCAAAAACTGGCATAAAGAAACAACTAGACACAGACGCCAAAAAAGCTGGAACAACTATAACTTGGCCTAGACTCTTTGAGTCAATGGGACTCTCTCAAGATGAAACAGACTTAGGCAGATTGTATATTGCCTATGCAGTACGCATGCTAGTTGGCAAACTTAGCATACAAAACATTGTCAACGCAGAAGCACTAAGTCAAGGATTCGCCAAAGAGAATGGAGAATTTGACGAATCAGCGTGGGACTCGTGGGCAAAAGAAAATAAGTATACGTGTCTCATTACAAAGAAGGGGAAAGTTGTTTCTGAGTTTGTGCCAAGTGGCAAGTTGCTCAAACACTTGATCGAAGTAAGCAAAGAATTGAACAAACTTGCCAACTATCATTCAATTGATAGTGTAAGAGACAGACAGACTCCTGACTTTGACGTGTCAAGTTTTACACTGTAAGCTGCATTAGAATGGGGATACTTCCGAGTATCCCCTTATTATCTCAAAACGGAGGATTCTAAAATGTCACGCAAGATGAAACAGTATATTGTTTTTGTGTTGTTTGTGTTGTCACTGTCAACGCCAGCTATCGCATGTGTGAATGATGGCATGGAGAAAGCCGGATGGAAAGTTTGCCAAGAGAGCAAATGTATACAGGATAATCAAGGCAAACGTGGTGGCGGCAAGAAGTAAACAATAGAATAGAGTAATTAGACTAGCATAGTCTTAATTGATTGTGCTAGTCTATTTTATTTTATCACTAATTAGATTATTATAATCTATTTTCTCCAGGACAAAAGCTTGGCAAATAGTAAACAGACTATATTAGTCTAATTAACTAATTCCACTAATCAGAGTAACTATATCTGATTAATTAACTCCCCTAAGTAGATATAATTACTCTAATTAATAAACCCCCCTATTTGGATAAAAATTGTCCGATTAAGTGGACATAACGTTCCGTGTGTGCATGGGGTATACCAAACCGATTTCAACGGAAATAGCTTTACATAACTATTCCTGTTCTGCATGGGGTATACCAAACGAAAAACGGTATTATATTGTTGACATAACGTGCATGGGGTATGCCAAATGAATTTTGAAATTATTTAGTTGACATAACACCAAATTAATTTGGTTCTACACGCTTTGTTTTATTAGTTGTTCTAGTTCTTCTTTGGTGTAGGTGTTGCTGTCGCGGAGTTGTTTTATGACTCTTCTTTTGAGTTCTTTGCTGTCACCATTCACCATGTCATGCATTTGTTTGGTGCCAACTCCGCTTTGTATTACTTGTTCTTGTACTACTTGGTCTGCTTCCAAGATGCGGATTTGTGCTTGTTTTAATCTGCGGAGAATTTCATTTTTGATGTCGTTTTCTGAACACATCATTTATTCTGCACCCTTGGTTAGGGCAATAATTAATGCCTCCATGGTATTAGTAAGCTTAGTGGTTACCTGGTTTACCTCCGCTTGGATTTCCATTAAAGTCTTCATGTGATCCTCCTGCAATTGAATTTTCTCCTCTTGAAGGGTGCAAACTAACTTGGTGTGTTCTTTTATTGTCTTTACTAGTTCTTCCTTGCTTTTTTCGTATCTCAGGAAAAGAAAAACTATAACGAGAATATTGCCAGCTACCAGCACCCCAAGGATACCCTCGTTGAAAAAGAAATTCAGTATTGTTTCCATTTTAATATTCTACTAAGTTTTTAATGTTTACGTTTTTGTTTCTGTCGTACCAAACACCGGTCCAACCAGTTCCGTATACGCCACTGTTTAGGATTTCTGGACTATCTAGTAATACAACTACCCCACTTGGTACTGCTGCCGGAAATCCCTCTATTGCCTCATTTTTGGCAACCACATGTAAATACGGCGGATCACTAGAATCACTTTGATCCAATTTGGCATAATTTATACCAGAAGATTCCGAGCCAAAAATTAGAAGACCTGCATTAGTGTAGGTACCATTTCTCAGTTTTTCCACCTCGGCTGGATCAAGAACAATTTCGATCCAATTACTGTCTGCGCCGCTCCAATCTCTTGTAATTGATCCCAACACCGTACTGTCGTAATCTGTGTCTGCTGTACTTAAACCAGCACTGCCCGCCCAATTGACACGGTGAGAAGGATCATAATTAAGATAATTCCAACATGCGTACTCGTCTGGGTCTACTGGGTTGTCACTCAGCCAGCCATCATTTGCTGGGAGTATCCTGTGTACATAAGCTGTCCACACACCACTGCCCAATGTGTCAGATTCCCTCATAAACAAAGAGCAGGATGTAATAGACTGAGATACACTGCTAAGATCAAAATCCAATAGAACTTTATATATAGCGGTGTCGTAATTACCAAGATAGAAAAACGAATACAAACCAAACTTATAGTTTGGGTTTGTACTTTCTAAATATGTATCGTTGTTTGTTTCTATGTCTGATTCTGACGGGAGTGTTGGATTGCCATAAACAGAGTATACACCCTCTGTAATCCTAGCATTTCCGCTGGAGCATATTGCGTAGTGACCGGTTGTAGTCCTAGCAGCTATATTTACAATGTTAGCACCAGAGGTTCCAGCCGGAATGATAACTGAATGAGTCCCACTAGACATGATCTCAAAGTTTTCAAACCAAGAACCACTACCAACTGTTGCATAGCCGCTGATACTAACAGCGGTTCTTCCCAAACCAATTAGAGATACTCCAGCTGGTATGGTAAAGGTTTCTACATACACACCAGGACCAACCAATACCACGTCTTTGGAAGTTGATACAGCTAATGCAGAGGTTATATCAGTGTAGTCAGCGTTTCCACTAGGGTCAACATTGATGGTATCGAATGGCCACCCATCAACAGCGATGGTAACATCCGTAGCATCACTTCCGGCATTGTCAGTAACGGTTACCACATCACCAATAAAGTTTAGGTTTGATCTATCTGTTAGTGGTGTGCCCTCATCTTGTATTGTGTGTGCTCCAGGAATGGTTACATCTGTGGCATCGTCGCCTGCATCGTCAGTTATAGTAACTCCATCACCAACAAAGTTAAGGTTGGTTCTGTTAGCGAAAGGCGTATCGTCATATTGGATAACATGTCCAGCAGCACCAGTAATTGTTACCAATGTTGCATTGTTACTGGGATCATCTGTTACTGTAACTGTTGGCCCGACAAAATTCAGAAAAGTCTGTGTTGGTAAGTCAACACCCTCATCCTGAATGGTATGTCCCGCAAAACCAGAAGCTACAGCATCTAACCCCTCTAAGTGATGTAAAAGAGTTGAATCCTCTCCACTGGGCACAGAATAATTAGTTGGAGTGTATAAAGGCTTTATTGAATAGCCAGCACGAATATGATTCAAATTGTCCAGCAAGCTGGCACTAGTACCAGTAGGCATTGCTATCTTGGCAAACTCACTGGTATCATAGCAAATGTCTGTTTGCCGCAACTTTCCTATGAATGGCTGGAAGGGACCGCCTTGCCCACCACCACTACCAGTAACTCCACCTAATACCAACCTCTGGTTTTGTACTGCGCCAAGAGTGCTGGTAATTGTTAATCTGCTGATATAATCAAGTATCTTTTGTTCGTAGTCTGTATAAACTAAAGTCATGCGAACTCCATATCCGTTATTGTTAAGTCTGGCAAACCAATATCCCTAACCTCAAAACTATTTCCCATGTCTTCTGTGTATTGCACTATACTAGCATTTCCAGTGGTTTGCTGGCCGATAAAGATTTGGTCCCAATTTCGGCAAGATTCCCTTGCGTCAAAATGCATGACACCACTCATCAGAATTAAACCACCACTAGTATACTTCATTGGTGCACCACTATCGTCCTGCAACACCACCGCTACAAATAAGTTTCCATCCAGATAGGGATTGTCCATAAGCTGTTCAATAGTGGAAGCATATGCAACCCCACTTGGTATTGCAATATCGGATGCAGCAGTGGTAAAGGCATCGTCACTGTATCTTAGCAGAGAATCAGAAAACACTCCACCTATTACACAGTAGTCTGTATAATGACTATGCACAATTCCAGGAGCACCACTTATCATGGAGTAACCTATTGGTGTTACTGTTCCTAAGTCCGAGGAGACCATCCAGAATTCTGGATTTGCCGTTTGGGTGTAGGTAGATGCATAAACCTGACCTTCGCCTCGGTCTATACTCAATTTCCAGGACCTACCACCTTGTTTGGCAAAACCAAAACCTGCTCTATCCCTGTAATAAACACCATGAGCACTACCACCTATTGGTAAGCCCCAAAGAGTTCCATCAACGTTAGTTAGAGCAAATCCTGTACCAGCTTGCGACGTGGCAAAAGAGGCATCTTGTATCCAAGCATCTGTCGGGTAATTCCAGTAATATACATCGGTGTCTCCGCTTCCATCTGGCCCTGAAAGCCACCAAGTACCAGACCACTGAGCAAATCCAGTCTCTCTGGAAATAGTGGGTTCGTCCGCAGCAAACTTGGTATCTGTTGTTATATTGCTGGTTATATAGACATCGGTATCAGTGCTTAAGTTGTGTATAACGCCATCGTATGCAGAGAATAATCTTTTGTAATAAGACGTATCTGGAAACGACTTATTGATTAAACTCCAGTAGCCGTTGGCGTATTGATACCCTGCACCATAATTCGTTGGCAAAACTTGGTATCCAAACAGGGCCAAACCAGTATATTGTGAAGTTGGAACCACAAAATTCCTGCTTGACAAAAAGCTTTTAATTCCACCACCTGAGGTTGCGTCGTCTTCTAGCTCTTTAAACCAATTTGAACCATCTGGAGATGTGTATATGTAGTTGACTACTTCTCCTCCGCCTTCTCCGGCACCACCAACTTGGTACATTAGTTTCAAACTACTATTAACTATACCAAGCTTTGGAGACCAGCAGGGCCAAGGACTCTGATGTGGACCAACTCCCTGACCTGCATAACTGTCTACAGTTTTGTATACATTTAGGTCAGAGTCTATCATAAATACAACTACGATTCCCCTTCCTATGCCAAGTTCATTTATGAAGTAAACACCAGATAAAAATAAATTATTCCCAAACTTTACAAAGCTTCCGTCTAACCTGAGACTGTCGTAAGTTGAATAAAGTGAACTAAGGTCTACAAGCTTGGATATACTGTATTGGTCAAAGATATACAGGTGATCTTTAGAATCTGCTGGTCCCTTAGCCATAGTCACTACAGATTCATTGAACCTGTAGAATGAGGTTGCATTCCATACCCAGGGTTCGTCATAAAGCTCTGGACTTGGATACCAGAGTTCGTAACCAGTGTGAACTAAGTTCCAATCACCTACAGCCATTAATAAATCTCCACATTGCTGTAGGTGCTGCCATTATCCGCTGTCTTAAACATGTATCTTCTTCCGGCAGCATAAGCTAACACATACACAGTATAAATATTTGATGGAGTCATCTCCACGTCCGTCCAGTCAAATTCTCCCCTGGCATACCCACCAGGTAAACTACTTGGTGTTTCGTCTGTCCAGGTAACACCACTAGCAGATGCATTTACAGTCTTGTAAACACCACCTGCTGTTGCAGCCCAAACAACATCTCCGCTGGCAGTAATTCCCCTTACATGTAGTCCACTACCAGTGAGAGTAACACCATTAATGTCTCTCCACGTAAGACCAGTATTCTCAGTTATATACACACCACTGCCATCTGTAGAGGCGTATACCTTCTTTTCTAGCTCTAACCCATATCCCCAAATAAATGGACAGAACTCATCCAGTACTAGTGTCATAACATAACCATCGTTTCCCATTCTGACCCGCATACTGGTTATAAGACAATCTTTATCGTATCCTGTCCAATCTTCTTGGGCATTTATAACCTGACCAACCCTCCAACTTGGGTTTGGTGTAACGTCTACCACCTTAACGTCTCCCAGCTTGGAAAAGTGTCTAGCCATATTTTGAGCTAGATCAAATGCATAAGCCTCAGTCTCTATATACTTGGTAGCAACTACTGCTGTTTTTGTCCTGCCGGAAAGTTCAGGTATTGTAGTTGTAACCTCGGCATAAATAGGAGCTTCACCAAAAACAATAGCTCTATTTCTGGTTGGGTCTAGGGTTTGTTGTCTTTCCCACCTGAGAATATTATCTCCAGTGGAAATATCTTCTGGCCCACTTTCAACGTACCTTTTGTTGAAGTGGATAGTACCATCAGCATCACTGTACATGTAGTAACCACCAATAATTATAAGTTGGCGGATTACATCCATAGCCGAAGAATATTCCCACTTGTAATCGTCTGGTACCACCCTGCCATAACTTACGTCAAATTGGTAATCAACTCCAGCAAGGTCACAGAACACTCCTATCCAATGTTCAGCAGTTTCACCACTACTCTCATAAACCTGTTCCAACCAGTAATCAATTAGTCTTATAGCAGGATCAGCGAATTCCACGTAGTAATTTACTGGTAGTCTTTCCTTATTCACGTTGGTTACATAGCCAGTGAAGGTTTTTGTTCCCTGCTCGGAAATAACTATGGTATCATAAGTATTAATGGTGGTTCCGTATGCGTGAGAGAGCACAACCCTCCCAGTAGCGGTACCCTCACAAATGGAGTGCTGTCTTTCTAGCTCTACCACATGAGAGGAGACATCATTCCCGCCGATAGTAACAGTTGGTGATATAGTAAGCATTATCTCACCAGTGTCAATCTATTTACGTAAGTTTCCCCAAGAGAGTGTACAATATCATGCACAAACCAGTCCTCCGTGGTGCTGGTAAAACTCTCGTTCACCGTAACTGTATCTCTCGCATGCACCGTGTAATCACCTTCTGCTTCTATACTCATGCTCTCTGTTAGTCTGTTCCATTTACTTAAGTTATAAGATGCTGTGGTATCTGCCATAGGTTGAGTATCAATCAATACTGAACTAACCACTGCTGTCTTGTAGAAGTTTGCTGGCAAATATGGACTAACAGCACTTTCTATGGCAGTAATTGGTGGATTACCAAACACAACAACTTTATTCCTGAGGTTGTCTGTACTTTTAGACCTTCTCGCAACAACAATTGTTCCGCTATCACCAGTATTATAAGTCTTACTAGAACTACCTGGTACTGGGTCTATGTCCTCAAAATGCACTGTACCACTGGTGTCAGCCCAAGCATGCCAAGCTACCACGTTGGCTACCATTTGAATGGCGTCCCACGCAAAGGTAAGCTGGAACTCTACTGGAACTTCTCCTGTGGCAAAAGTAAAAGTAGTAGCATCTGCACTGTAATCAGTAATACCAGCCTCGTTTAGTAAATCCTCAACTAAATCCTCGGCGGAAATATTCCACCTGCGGAATGGATTATTCAAATCAGTAGACACAATAAGGTGTTCAGTAGCTTTAATCAAAACATCTTGTGCCTCAATAATATACTGACCAGGCAACCTCTCAGTATTAATATTCTGGATAAACCCCTCAAATACCTTTCCATTCGAGGAATCAAAACCCAAGTCTATGGTTATTTCGTCACCTAAATCCAAGCTACCGGGATCGTCTGTAACTATGGTAGCTCTAGCTGAGGGGGATTTATAACTTTCGTAAACCTCTATAGAAACAGCATCAATACTATCTGTAATAGAATAAGTAATATTTTCCATATTAAACTTTCATGAGCTTGGCTTGGCATTGGGCTACTTGGTAGTTGGATGTTGTCCTTTTTATATCTTTGAGCCACCTGGTAACCCTAAAGCTGCGAATTTTAACATTCTCTGTGTTGCCCAACCAATCAGTGAACGAGACGGTGGTTCCAGCTTCGTAAGCACCTTCTATGGTTGTAATTTGGTCGGTTGGGTCTTCCAGCCAGAAGTTTATAGTTCTGTAATCACTGGTGGAACCAGCATAGTGTAAAGTATCAGAAGTTGAATCCAATACGTGTAGTTCACCAAATATTGGCTCAGACACCCACCAAGAGTCATTAAATATACCGATAACCACAGCGTTTAATCTGCCCGTAAAAGCCCAAGTTGTAGTTGCCATTATTGAATTACTCCCCCACCTGACATTCCCCTAGCTCTTGCAGCTTGGGAAAGTCTGGATGTTCTTTCTATTGATAGTGCAGAACTAACTGCTTTACCATTTAGTCTTATTGCTGGAATATTAATGGTTATTCTGGCATCAATAGGTGGCATTTCTATTTGAACTCCTTGGAAACCCTCTTTGACCGCAGGTGGAACAGCATTAGCTATCTTTTGACTGGTTTCCTCTCCCTTAAATGGGTCTACTGAGAACGGGTCTAGCATTCTCTCTAGTTTACTCTCAGGGGATTCCTCTGGACCAAAGCCACCTTTAGGAAATGCTTGAATAGCTTTATTCCACATAGACTCTTCTGGACCAAACCCCTCTGGAAACTCTTCCACAGCTTTTTGCCACATAAACCCCTGCTGTTGCTGGAGTTCAGATGCAGTTAGCATTTTATCTGCTGCCATGTCCATTTTATCTCCAGCAGTGGTCATCTTGTCTGCTGGCAAACCAAAATCTCCAGCAGCACCAGCATATGGACCAACATCTGGTAGAGCTAATTCACCACCAGTTTGCTTTGGAGCATAGTACAAAGACTGCAAAGGCACCATAACTGTGGCACCTTCGGGGATATTCCACATACCCTCTAGTTGCTTTTCTTCAACCTCAGTGAGGTCTTCAATAGCAAATCTCAAAGCTTCTTGAGTGGTTATTAACCTATGGAAAACATCTTCCTCGCCGAGAATAAGATTAAATGGCTGATCTTCCGCCTGCTGCTCATAACCAGGTATCCTAGAGAGGTACTGTCTCCAGAAGTTAACCCTTTGCTCAAGTTCAGGAATTCTCTCTGGACCAATATCTCTAAGCCTTTGGAGATTGAACTCTGCATCGGTCATCATTTCTTTGAACTCTTCTTGAGCAGCTTTAATAAATGGTTGAGCTACCTCACTTATTGGTCTGAAAATATCCGCGTAATAAGCTATCCACTCTTCGGTATCACCAAGTATGTCCTCTGGAGTTATACCTAAATCATCTGCGTATTGCTGTTGTAGTTCTATAGCTCTTTGGAAGATTTGCTCAAATTGTAACTCAGTTAGGTCACTTAGATCAGTAAATCCTCTAAATTGGAATGCATCGACCCGGTCAAAGGCATTGGCTGTCTCAAAAAGAACCACCATCTCTCGGTTGACTTTTTTAAGTTCTAGTCTTAGAGATGCTGCATCTGCTACCTGCTCTCCAGCTATTGCTGCTTCTAGCGCATCTTCAAGCTGTGCGGCATTGGTAACTAGGCCCATAAATTCATCACGAACCTCTGGTAGCATCTGTGCATACCTGGTCAAGAACTGGCCTAGGAATTCATCTCCAACACCGGCAGCATCGCTAAATGCCTCAAAAGCTGTGGCTCCTTGCTTGAGGGCCTCCTCAACCCCTTCGCCGAAGTCTTTGTACGCCTTCTTTGGCAATTCTCCAGCAGCGTATTTCTCTAAAGCATCAAGCTGTTCATATTGTAACCTGGTCGCTGTTTTGCTATGCATAATCAGGTCTTGAACACGCCTGATTTCTTTACCCCTGGCATCAACCAAACTTTCTACAGCGGTAACTTGAGTTTCGGTAGTTTGTCCAGCCTCTATTTGAGCAGCTTCAATTTCTCTTATTTTTTCCGCGAGAGAAATCAGATTATCTTCTAATCTTGCAGCCGGACCACCCTCTCTTGGAGCACCAACATCCCCTCTGGCAAATTCCCTAGCAGCTTGTTCTCCACTTTCTCTGTATATTTCAAGGAATTCGTCAGCTTGTTGTCTAGCCTCTTCTGGAGCAAAGATTGGAAACAGTGGACCAAACTGGGATAGTTGCTCTTGAATTAACTTGTAAGTCTCGGTGTATTGAGCACCTAGTTGGTCTGGGTCTAACTCACCAACTTCTGCTAGGCGTATCCTGCGGGTTTCCATTATCTCCAGCATGGCATTGCCAGCAGCATCACCAATAGCAGCACCAATAATAGGTCCAGCAGGAGTCAAAGAACCAATAACAGCACCAGCTATAGTAGTACCAACCCTAACTGCTTTATCTTTTGCATCGCCTTCTGTGGCAAGTTGAGAAACGGCAAATCCAGTAGCAATAGCCATCTGTGGTGTGGCAAGTCTTGTAACTGCTGTTCGTCTGAGTGAGTCTACTGCACCCCCACCCAAGGCACCAAGTGCCATTTGACCACCGCCTCTGGTGATTCCCTCTAGACCCCGCATAAGACCCATACCCATTCTGGTATTGTTGAGTACAGCCATAGCAGCAGCTAGTGCTAGAATTCTGGTTGTTGCTGGACCAAGAGCCTCTGTTACTAGACCCAATCCATCAACTATACCACCCAAAACTTCTAATACCATTTGGGCAGAGTCAAGCAAACCACCCTCAGTACCAAGTGTCTGAACTAACTCGGTAAATGAGGTATTTAAGTCATTAATGGCATTTTTAAGTGTGTCTGACTTTGCAGCAAGAGCAGCTTCTTTAGCTTCTTGGGCAGCAGCAGAATTACCAAATTCTTTACTCTTGGCAATAACTTGGTCCCAAGATTCTATGGTAAACGCAACGTCAGCAGCACCTCTAGGACCACCACCAAGTGCATAAGTAACCTGTCTAAATGCAGCATCAGTGATAGCACCGGCTCTGCGGCGGGAAGCTAGATCAGTCATGATCTCATCCCAGTCCCGCATCTCACCATTGAGGTCCTCAACAGCAATACCAATATCTCTCAGAGCTTCAATACCACTCTCACTTTGGATAGTGGTAATCATGCGCCTGATAGAATTACCAACCTCGCTGGCTGATTTAACAGTGCCTTCAGTCAACACTGAAGTAAGAGCGGTTAATTCCGCTATATCAAGTCCAGCAGCACCGGCGGCAGCACCAGTAATAGCAAAAGTAGTTGCAAAGGTATCCAATGCAACTTGACCGTCTCTAGCTGCAAGAATCCATGTACCAAGTACGTCTTCTCCACGCTGGAAAGATTCTGCTACTGATTCACTTTCACCGACTATGGAAGCTTGGCCAGCACTAACCTGCTTAAAAGCACCGGTAAGTGCATCCATAGCACCAGCGATGTCCATTCCCGTTAAGCGGGAAAGTGTCATAGCATCATTAAGAAGTGCTGTGGATACAGCTAGGCGTTCTGTTTCATTGTCCAAGCTGGCAGTAGCACGCAGGGCATCGTCATACACCGAGAGAACGTCTCTTACGGCAATACCAGTTTCCCTGGCAACCATAACAGCACTTTCAAAGTACTGGTTAAGAGCCTCTCCAGTCTCCTGCGTGGTGATAGTAATATCACTCATCACCTCGTCTAACTCAACCAGTGTCTCAAATACCTGGTTAAGCTGAGACAGCGCCCCGTAGACAACACCAACCGCAACAGCCCATTCCAGCACCTTAACAATGTTGCGGGAGATCATGTCACTGAAACCCTTAAACCTAGTTCCAGAATCTCCAACAACATTACCAAAGCGGTCTACAGCAAAGGTAGCTCTCTGGATAATACCGTCAGCTTTTCTGAGTTCAGCAGTAAACTGTCTGGTACCAGTAATAGGGTCAATCATGACCCGTTTTATATCTTTGGCTTCAAATCCATACTGTCTTAGAAACTGAGCAGCTTCCGCAGCAGTCTTGCCACTTCTGCCTAGAACCCTTTCAAACTCTGCAATTCTTTCTTTGACGCCCTGATCTTCTGGCAAGTCTATGCGTGGTGCAGCAGCTGTTAATACACCAGGTCCAATTTGTCTGGCACCACCAGTAAAAGCTGCCTGTCTTTGCTGCTGAAGAGTCTTAAGACTCTGAGTGTATCTAATTAATTCGTTATTAGCTGCTTTAAATTGCTCCGCATCACCAAGTTTTACGGCCTGTCTTCCTTGTAAGAGAATCCTATCTAACTCTCTCATTAGTACTACAGTTTTCTCAGCCTCAACGTTGATGTCACGTATGGCTCGGCGGACCGCGTCTAATTGTGCGTTCGCCATGATTTATTCTTCTACCTCATCTATCAAAAGCTCAAACTCCGTTGGTCTTCTTTTCTCGAATACCCTATCAAACCAATCCTCAAGTTCCTCCTGGTCAAACCAGATGTCTTCTGGCGGCCTTTTGTCCTTTGGTAACTCCATATAGGAATCTATGTTTTCCCTCATTCTCATAACTGATGCCACTGTGAATGGGTAGTCATAAGCATTGTCTGGTAGTTCTTCGTGTAACTTTATTCCTGATGTACGAGCAATACGCCAGAGGGATAAAAACGCATCACTCGCTGCTAGTTTTTTAATTCTTCCGGCACCATCTTGAGGGAGTTATAGCCCCTTATTAGTTGTTCTTTTACTTGAGATGCGAGTTCTTGGAAATCTTCAAAGCTGATAAAATACCTATTCTTGTAGGCTTTGTCAGCATAAGTACCAAGATAAACCTGATAATCCCTCAGAATTTCATTAACTACGTTAGTGCAGATTTGGTTCTCCATAGACTTAGCTGCAAGCTCTATTAACTCTTCGTTGGATAGTTCCTCTAACTTTTCTTGTTCTTTCTGCTGGATTTTATCCAAGTGTTCCATTAACTCTTCTGCACGTTTTTGATTGTACTCGTCTACTGCGTGCTCGTATTCTTCCATTTGCTCCACAGATGCATTGGTACCAGGATGCTTTGGCATTTGTATTTGTACCATATCGTCTGCCGCAGAATGCATCTGTTGGAACTTATTTATAAGAATGACGTTAGTAATCTGCTGTTTGCTGGAAACTTCTAGGTTCTCCATTAAAGCAGCGTGTTCGTCAGTCTCAGGGTCACGCAATGCCAACCGTACTTTACGACTTTGCCGCAAGGCATGGAGTCGTGCCTCTTCGTATTCCTTATCACTAACCACCCTCTGGTACACAGTTAACACCTGTTCTCCATTATGGTCAGTGACGTGTAATTCCTGCTTCCACCTAAATAAATCCTGCAAATTCACTCTACGTGTATTGCGCTTAGCCATTTAACACTCCTTAAACAAAAAAGGGGTCATGACAAATAGCCATGACCCCAATTTCTTACCTTATTAACTTCTTGCACCAGAGTAGATTTCACATGCACCAGTCTCACTTCTGAATGAGAAGGTCTGAGTAGCATTTCCACCCACATTGGTACTATGCCCCTCACTAGTAATAGTGATTTCGGGGATGTAAACAGTTTTTAGAATTGTACCACTAGCTGTTGGTGTATTACACGCAAGAGCAGGGTCCAATAGTTGCACTTCAAGAGCTATACCCGAAACGGTAAACTCACAAGATCGGAACTCGGTATCTGCTGGAGCTAGGCTACCAGTGGTAAACAAAGCAACCAACTCGGTATCAGTATCTAGAACTGAGATGTCTCCCTCAACAGCGGGAACACCAGTGATGTACCCAACAGCCTCGGTAGTGCCCATTTCTTCAACACGGGTAACCGGCAGAGTTCCTCTAATGGTAACAGATTGCACTCGTGGAATGCTGTTAGCTTTCAGATAGACCGGGATATTCTTGCCGCGAATAGCAGCAGGAATAGTACTATCACTAATATCACTCCAATTAGTACCAGCAGGGTTGGCGTGGTATACCAACACAACCTTGGTAGAGGCAGCCTCACCAAGAGTTACGGTGTTACCACCACCAGCGTAAGAATACTCACCGGTACTTGGACCAGATGCAACCTCGTCGAAGTACTCACCATCAACGATTACCGACATAAGGTATTCGTTGTTCTTAAGGATGATGGGAGTCTCAGTCAAAGAGTATGGACCAGTGCCAGCAGCATCTAGAGCATCAACAATGACATCGTACTTCAACCAACGCTTATCGTTACCTTCTGCTGTGTATTCCTCAGTGGCCTCACCATCTACTGAATAAGTAAAGGTAAACCCATTGATCCTGCATTTCCGCAGGTGAACACTCTTGGCAATATCTTCTGTATTGTCGTCTTTGATCTCACCAATGACATCAATATTGCCAAGCTGATTAATGTCAACTCCAGCCGCAGGATACGGAGAAGTGCTTGTACCAGTGAGGTTAGCAAACAACTTAACCGAGACATCCATTGCCTGAAAAGTAACACTAACTTCCGGCAGGTCGGTAACGGTTCCAGCGTGGAATCTATTACCAAGCTCATCTACATCAGTAGTCGGGAAGTTAACCGGCATATCCAATCTCTGCATACGCGCAGCATCATAACTACCCAGCTTACCGACAGTTACGGGTTTGACTTCCTTGAAGTTTACGGCAACACGTTTAGCCATAAGTCAAACTCCTGAGTTATATCGCAGAGTAGTATCCCGCAAAATCTACTACTGCACGCCAATACTCAGTTGGCGACAATTCTGGAAATACATACACAGGCATACTGCGTATATCTGAATCTATGACTAGAGTCCCTATTTGGGACGGTGAAACACTTGGAGGGAAACCCTCATCGTAATCATAGACCTTAACATTGTTATCATCAAGGTCATCTTGTATGGTATAGGCTATGTCGTCCCGTTGAGCTTTATTCAAACCATAAATATCTATGACATAGAAGTAACGTGCCAACCTTTTTCCCGCTAATTCAAATGGTTCCATTATAATAGGTTGGCGTTCTACTGCTACTGCTGGTAGGGTAAGATCGCCCGACGGCCTACCATCTTTATCAACGGGATAGCCATCATACACATTAACTAGACTTGGCAAAAGCCCGTCTAAGTAATAGTACAAAGATAGATCAATTTTTCTACTTATTAACATATTTACATAGTTTCCCTAATTCGAGCTTTAAAACCACCAAGCCTCCAACCGGTTCTTGGGTCGTAAGCAAAACTATACCATTTACCGGTTTTCCCCTGGAACCACTTGGTCCAAGCTATTGCTCTTCCTTGGGATAATCCCTCAGCTGCTCTTTTTGAGAATTCGTCTGCAACTTTTTGTGTCCAGTGTCTAACTAACCCTTTGGTTCTAACTCCTGTTCTTCTTACAAAGAAAGTTCCCGCAGAGGCCGGATAAGCAAGTGGACCAGTACCAAACTCTAAGAAGAACCAATATGGTGCAGCCTCAATATCATCTAGAGCAGCAAATCTTTCTTGTATGGTTTGATCGTATTCGTCAGTTCCATAAACTTTATATCTCCAGTAGGCTGCTCTTTGTCCTGGTGTCAGTTCTCTGGTATCTCCAGCGTCTCTTATCTCGTTGGCAATCTGCTGGGCATTTATCCATTCTTTATCTGCACTGAGATTAACATTAATTACAATCTCGTCACCTTCTAGAGTGACTCTTTCCGGCTGGGAGAAATAATTAACCAATCTTTCTTTAAGAATTGGATTTTGAAATTCAGGAGTACGATCAATAGCAGAGTTCAACTCACCCAGTAAAACCTCTCTAGCCTCTTGAACAGCTAATTCCTGCACTTCTGGTTCTAGAGTCTCAACACCTATTATAAGTTGTTCACTGGTTCTGCGTATTTCTTCAAAAAGTTCAGAAGCTTCGGTGAATCCCATTACAGATAATCTTGTCCCTCAACCTCTATCCCCAAGAGAAATTTGATAACGGTTCTATAATAATCATTAAAATAGTCCAATACAATTTTGCGAACCATACCGTATTCCCTTTGGTATTCTTCTGGTGGTAAAACAGATTCTAGATCGGTTAGCATTTCAGCTAAATACCTGTTCTTTTTCTTTCTTATTCTAGTTACTGTCTCCCACAGTTCAAATAACTCCATTAGCTCTCTTCCTTTAACAATAACCTAATCCTATTTATATCTGGCTTTCCTCGCAAAACATATTTATCAATTAACATACGTTGGTCATCTACAACTACGTACTCCCCGCTGGCAACAGTATTCATTATAGCATCTGTATGTTCTATAGTGACTATACAGTCTCCCTCATGAACAATTCCAGCAGTGGTAAACTTTTGCTCTTCAAACGGATACCACCTAACATGTCCAGACACGGTGGTCGCTGTGTAGCTCAATATCCAATAACTACCATTACAGGTGGTACAGAATGGATCAGTGGATGCATTATTGACAGGGTCTAATGAACAGCTGGAGCACCCTGATGCTGTTCCTAATGTGTATATAGAAACTGTCCTGCCAATAGCACCACGTATGGCATTGATGGTGGTACGGGTGTCAGTTGGAAAAGTTATGGTCATGAAACTAGCTCTTTAATTTGTTTGTCCCAAATCTTAGCAATGTTAGCCCAGCGGAATTTATCTTCCATAATGTAATCATACATGGCATTGGCGTGCTGTTCCCTGAGTTTATCATCGTAATAATAGGTAGTTAAAGCTTCTGCGACATCATCTTCGTGCACCAAACCGCCTTCTGTATTAATTTTAATAGCACTAAGCTGCTGGCGGATTGGTAGAAGTAATCCTTTGTCTTTAAATATTTCTCCTGATGCGGCATAATCAGTTACAATCTGTGGCACTCTGCAAGCAGCATGCTCAAATGGGACAAGACCCCAACCTTCACCAACAGAGGTGTTTAAACCAACGTCTGCTGTATTATATATTAGATTAAGGTGGTCCTCAGATACGGCTGTGGCAGGACTCAGATCAGGGTGTGTAATAATCAACCTGTGTTCCATGTCGTCAATGCCGTACTTTTTACACTCTCTTTCCATGAGGCTGATAATATTCCAGCCGGAATCAACCAACCCCATATGTAGATAAAGTCTAGCATTGGGTTTATCTGCCGCAAACTTACAAAAGCCCTTAATAGTAACGTCTATTCTCTTTCTTGGCTGGTTTCTATTGGCATTTAATACTATGAAATCGTCCTCGCCAAGACCATTGAGTTTGTCTCTGGCTTCTTGTTTATTAATTGGAAAGTAGATATTGGTATCAATTCCGTGTGGTACAACATGAACTTTTCGTTTGAATCCTGCTTGTCTCAGAACTTTTCTGGCAAAATCAGTATATACCAATACCCTGTCAAATCTGTACAGTGGCTTGACCCAATCTTTATCATATCCTTCAGCATCAACAGGGAAGTAGGTCATTAGACCACCTTCGTATTTCATCTCTTCCAGAATTCTGTAATATTCAAGAATTACCCAAATATCATTAAATAATACTACAACATCTGGTTCGAGGTGGTCAACTAATCTTTGAAGTCTGTTGTATCCGAGCAAATCACCACCAAGACGTGCTGGATAGATTTTATAAGGATAGTCATGAGGGTCACCATTATAATTAACGCCCAACACATGAATATCGTAATCTCCTCTAGCATACAGTGGGTCAAGTACTCCATGCGTGACTCGTGCAAAACCAGTTTGACTTACTGCATCTCCTACCCAAAGCAGTTTTACCATGTTATCCATTGTGTTGTGGTTCTCCTTTCTCTCCTGGCAAGAACCCCCACTTTCTACGGAAATAGTCTCTATTTTGCCTGAATGCATCATGGAGTGGGGCTATCCCAGCCTCATTAATGGTTCTTGATCTGTAGTGGGCAAATGGTGCCCACAAGTCACAAGATGCATCTATACCTTCTTCTCGCATCCTGTGGTGGTAATCGTTGTCCTCAAAATAAGCAATCTTAAAATTCTCGTCGAAGAAACCAACCCTTGTAATTAGTGGTATGGTAAATCCAAAGCAGCTAAAATTCATAGCTGGACTGTACCTAGGTTCTGGCCATGTAACCTGACCCAGCATATCTGGATGCTCTCCAATCATAACCCCGCTGATGCCTTGTTTACCACCTTCCAGCATGGATTCAACCATATTATCCATAGCTTTTGGATGAAGATGAATGTCGTTATTCAGTATGAAGATAGCTTCAACGTCATCGTGAGCTAAACCCCAATACAAGATTTGGTTCCAAGCTGCGGCAACTCCAGCATTATGACCATTTAATATATAGTCATGACCACTCTGTTCAATCCACTCTTGGGTAAACCCATCGTTTGAACCATTATCTACAATGAGTAGTTTCCAGTCGTATTTTGTTTGGATACTTTCTACAGTTTCCTGTAGGTACTTCTTTAGATTTATCGTTGGTACACCAATGTATATCATCTTTTACCCTCCTTTTATACACCACCAAGTAGGCCAAGGACCTCTGGTGATATTAAACTTCTGTCCTTTTTCCTCCATAAATTCTGTTACTGCACTTTTCACACCAAATTCGCTGCCGCAAATATCGTCTCCGTCTAGGAAATCATGTCCAGCAATTAGACCACCTATTCTAACCTTGGGATACCAAGCATTAAGATCATCCATAGTAGCTTGGTAAGAATGGTTAGCGTCTATATATACAAAGTCTAGCTCTGCTTTTGAAAATCTTGTTGCGGCACTCACGGAAAAATCTCTTATTATTTCGTATCTTCCCGCAAATGGAGCAACACTTTGTTTAGTAAGTATAAGATTAGCTTCGTGTTCTTTATCTGTTACATTAGCTATGTCATGGTAGTCATCTAGGTGTTTCCAAATATCAACTAGATAAAGAAACAAGTCAGTATTTTCCAGCAGGTACTTGGCATACAATCCCTGCTGTGTACCAATCTCTGCACCAACTTCTAACTCTAGACTATTAACTAGCTTATGCAAATCCTCTCTAGTGGTAATTCTCATTATGCTCGCCAATTAACAGTTTTTAGTATACTATACCTACTTGGATTTCCCGCAAAATGATATATGTAAGCATTCATCTTGTGGAAACTATTAGGAAACATATAATTCCAGCCCTGACCCAGGTCTTTATACTCTCCCAACTTTAATAACACTGAAACATTAAGTGGTAGTTGGTCCCACCATTGAACACCCTTGGCACCAACAAAGAGTTTCCAAGCATATTCTAATACTTCTTCGTGGCTCTCTCTTGTCAGTACAACTACCCCTGAATTGAAGAAGTTGTTGGCCAAGTAGTCTATATCTATGTTGTATTCCTCTAATTCATTGTTTTGGATTATCTTATTTAAATCTCTTACAGCAATGCCGAAGTTAGAGAATGTGTATATATGTGGGTGGTGTGGCTGAGCGTTTTTCACTGCACCAAACTTGTCCGGCGGAACCAACTCAAACGGACTTGGTGTATCATGTCTAATCACAGTATCAGAATCAATAAGGAATATCCTATCGTGATTACAGATATGAAAAGCCCTCAACTTTTGGGCAGCACCATGATAGTTGAAGTCACCCTTATCTCTAAATTCAATATAGTCACATTTCCACCTTCCCGCCGCATCTTGCATACTATCTCTAGTATTATCACTCATAACATGGTTGGTGTCCAGCACCAGTAATGTATTACTCATAATCCTTCCTTAAAATAACGCTGGCAAAGGTGTAGTCATTTACATCTGGCCCTCTCCAGGTGTAATCTATGTCCTCCCCAAAAATAGCAAAAGTGCTGTCACTTGATAAAAATGGAGCTAAATCAACAGTCCGGTATGTTCTGAGATGGTGCTCCACCATCTGCTTTCCGTCAGGGTGAAAGTCCACAGTAATTCCAACTAAGCCACCAGGTCTTACAAGTCTTAACATTTTCCTGAAAAACACTAAATCTAGTCTAACATGTTCCAGAACGCTTATAGCTGTTACTGCGTCAAATTGATTAAGTGGTTGGGTAAAAGTAAGGAAGTCAGACTGGAAATATTTAATTTGCCTGGACTCTATCAACCTTTCATTCTGTTTATCTATCCAAGATTTCCTGTCTTCTTTGTCTATCTGAGTTACATCTATTCCATCAAAAGCACATACAGGTGCAAAAAGTGAAGCCCCTCCACCAACATCCAGTAACTTTTTGGTTCC
>JABAOH010004765.1_pt2 | contig 22480 bp, 20 predicted proteins | sample 7062181 | NCBI WGS metagenome assembly JABAOH01 (sample SAMN14538630, study PRJNA623070) | marine sediment metagenome | biome: marine biome [ENVO:00000428]; feature: marine pelagic biome [ENVO:01000023]; material: deep marine sediment [ENVO:00002113]; isolation source: pool of 5 deep marine... | reverse complement strand
TATGATTTTAAAATGAGACTATTAGGAACTGAGATGAAGATGGGGCATATTAACCTCAGGATTGGCAATATTGACAAGATTGTGAAATATGGTGGACACATTGGCTACGGTGTTGATCCTGAGTATCGAGGACATCGGTATGCTGCCCGAAGCTGTCGGCTGCTTTTTCCATTTGCTAAGAGGCATGGCTTGAACACCTTATGGATCACTTGTAACCCAGGCAATCTAGGTTCTCGAAAAACCTGTGAGATAGCAGGCGGGAAGCTTATCGAAATTGTGGATTTGCCTGAAGATAATGACATGTACAAGAAAGGTGATCGTAAGAAATGTCGTTATCGATTTGATCTTTAGATATAAAGATGTATAACCAGCGGATGGACACAGAAAGGTCTTTGCTGGCGCTTACACCATCAAGGCATCCACATCGTTAGCCATAATAAAGTAAAATTCTTATTTTTATTAATAATGCCCGAGGCAGAATACTTTGCAGTTTTTAATAATACTGAGGGTAATAAAGTCGCATTACCTTCAGTGAAATAATAAACTTATAGGAGCAAAAAATGAATCGATTAATTTTTATTATATTATTTATTCCCCATTTACTTTTTTCACCAGAATCAGAAAATAATAATGTGTGGAAACCGTTACAGTATTTTGTCGGAGAATGGGAAGGTCAGAGCACAGGGAAAGCAGGTGAAGGAAATGGTGAAAGAATTTATAAATTTATCATGAATAATACCTACCTTTACTACCAAAATACTATGAAATTTGAACCACAAGAAAAAAGCAAGCAGAGACTTCAAAAGACAGTCTTTCCGTTAATTCCTTGGAATTAAATTACTCCAATTCACAGATGCGAAAATTCAAGCAAAAGAATATGAAGACAAAATTTTTAGTGGATTAATAATGAAATGAGAGTTTCCCATAAATGATACTTCTGCCACGTTGAACATTCATGGGGATTTTGGTTGGGAAGATTCGAAAACGCAGGCACAGATGCTGGTAATGCCAGTTTTGTCTGATTATGGACAAGTGAACCGAATTTGGAGTCATCCACCGTGAATGGATATCGTGTGCGAATCGGTGGATTTGGCATTGGTGTTCAACAGATCTATCGTGAACGGATCGATAATGGCATTCCTTCAACAATTATAATCGGTACAATTAAAATACCCTCACATATAAGGAACAACTCAAGATCCGCATCAATATGAATATTTAGATACTAATCTCAACATAGGAAATTATCAATATAGACTCAAGCAAATAGACATAGATGGAGGATTTAAGTATTCCAATATACTTTCTATTGCGGTAGAGATACACAATAAGTTTCAACTGACCCAGAATCATCCAAATCCATTTAATACATCAACACAAATTTCTTACTTGATATTAACTCCAGATTTTGTCACATTGAAAATCTTTGATACGCTGGGAAAAGAAGTTGAGACACTAGTTGATGAATTTCAAGAAGCGGGAACATACGCGATTCATTTTAACGCAACCATGCTTCCGGGTGGTATCTATTTATACAAGTTAAAGGTGGGTAATAAAGTTGAAGAAACGAAAAAAATGCTGTTGATAAAAAAAATATTTTTAGAATATAAACAGCATGATAAAAAGGCTGCCTATTGATCTGGGCAGCCTTTTTATTTTTAAAACGCATGGCAATAATAAAACATGGTTCGTAAAGGAAGAAATTTTGGGGCTTCTCGACTGGAACATTGTCTTTCCAAATTAAAGTATCGAAATATTTTCATCCTTTTAAATAGATTTTTATTGACAATTTAAAAATTAATTTGTATATAATATTACAAATTGGAAAAAAGGAATGTATGTTAGCAAAAATATACAGTGCTGCTGTACTCGGCATTGATGCCTACATTGTTGAAGTGGAGGCACACCTGGAAAGTCAATTGCCAGCTTTTGCTACCGTAGGTTTGCCTGATAGTGCAGTGAGAGAATCACGAGAACGGGTGAATGCAGCGATAAAAAATTCAAATTTTGCTTTTCCCAAGAAACGCATTACTATCAATTTGGCTCCAGCAGACATTAAAAAAGAAGGATCAGCCTTTGATTTACCCATAGCTATTGGAATTCTCACCGCCTCCGGAGTCATTTCACAAGATCACGTTCAAGATTATGTCATTCTTGGGGAGCTATCATTGGATGGAAGTTTACGACCTATCCATGGTGCTTTACCAATTGCCGTAGAAATCAGTAAAAAGGAAACAAAAGGCTTAGTTCTCCCGGAGGAAAACGCTAGTGAAGCAGCGATGGCCCAGGGAGTAAAGGTTCATCCTGTTGCCAGTTTGGCTGAAGCTGTTGANNGCTGAAGCTGTTGAATTTTTCAATGGTGAGAAAGAAATCGAGCCGTATAAAGTCTCATTAGCGGAAGTTTTTTCGAGTAGTCGCCACTACCTAATAGATTTTCAGGATGTGAAAGGTCAGGAACATGTGAAACGGGCATTAGAGGTTGCAGCAGCGGGCGGACATAATATTATTATGATTGGTCCCCCGGGTTCTGGGAAAACGATGCTGGCAAAGCGATTTCCAACGATTCTGCCCGATTTAACCTTAGCCGAAGCCTTGGAGACAACAAAAATTCACTCTGTCGCAGGATTGCTCCCTTCGCATACACCTCTGATTGCGACTCGCCCCTTTCGATCTCCGCACCATACAATTTCTGATGCAGGTTTGATCGGTGGTGGGCAGGTTCCTCGACCTGGAGAAGTTAGTTTAGCTCATCATGGGGTTCTGTTTTTAGACGAATTGCCAGAATTCAAAAAGAATGTATTAGAGGTTATGCGCCAGCCACTTGAAGATGGAATGGTCACGATTTCCAGGGCAGCGCTCTCTTTAACCTATCCAGCCCAGTTTATGTTAGCCGCAGCGATGAATCCATGTCCCTGTGGATATGCTACTGATCCTAATCATGAATGTTCTTGTACACCACAACAGATTCAGAAATATTTATCCAGAATTTCGGGACCTTTGCTGGATCGGATTGACATCCATATCGAGGTACCAACAGTGAAATATAGTGAATTATCAAGTGATAGGGTGGGGGAGAGCTCTGAGTCGATTCGAAATCGTGTGGAGCGCGCTCGTGAAATTCAACTAAATAGATTCAAAGGAAAGAAAAATATTTTCTGTAACACCAGGATGGAATCTAAAGATATTCGTCAATACTGCAACATTGATGTGCAGGGAGAGGAGCTCCTGAAAATGGCGATCACTAAATTAGGCTTATCCGCTCGAGCTTATGATCGAATTTTGAAAGTTGCGCGTACTATCGCTGATTTAGAAAATATCTCAGAAATTAAACCCCAATATATTAGTGAAGCGATTCAATACCGAAGCCTGGATCGGTTGTCATTCTATTAACTTTAAGTATTTGATGAGCCCCTTAGTAGTTAGTTTTTGTAATTCGTTACAATAGCAAAAGAAAAAAGATAAAAAGCTAATATGGAAATCAGCAATTCAGACCTACTTTTTTACCTGTTAATATCTTTTCTCAGTATTTTTATCATTATGCAGGTTTTTATTGTTCTAAAGATAAGAGTTATTGTCGAAAAGCTTATTTATATTATATTTCGATTGGATGGTCTCAGGAGAGAGTTTCATCAGCTTGATCGAGGTATTCCAATACACTTAACTCGGTCTTGTAAAAATTGCAAAAATCGTATTCCATTCTATTTTAATGCTTCAAAGTTTGAAGGATATTTTTATTATCGATGCAAGTTAACTAAAAAACAAATCCCTCCAGATTATTTTTGTGAGCGTTTTATTTTTGATCCTCAAACTTTTGATGTTTAGTTAGAAATAGCAATAAAGAAAGTTTCGAAAATAAGTTAAAAATTAGATCGAAGGATACCAGGTTTTAACGGATTGAAATTACAAAATTAAATTTATGAGGATTGTTTTATGGATTTCAAAACAATTAAAGTAGAATATAAAGAAAATAAAGCCATTGTAACTGTTATTGAAAAAAGAATCTATCTTGGGATAACAGATATGTTCAGGGAAGATATGCTGTCCTTGTTAGAGAGTGAATTTGAACAACTTGTGGCAAATTTAGAGCATGTTGCTGTTATGAACAGCGCGGGTTTGGGTGTACTAATTATGGCTCAGGATACGATAAAGAAAAGAAATGGAAGGATAAAATTAGCTAATTTACAACCGTTAATGCAGGATATTGTTTCCCGGATGCGGCTGGATACGTTGTTTGAAACTTATAAAACACTGGAAGAAGCGCTTTCTGATTAAAGATATTTTTATCAATAATAAAAAACCCTGCAATCAAGATGGGGTTACAAAGAACCGTGTTTGACACGGTGGGTACCAGCCTGAACGCTTTTTACTTCCACTATCCGCCTACGGCGGATGAGGCCTGTAATACACGTTCCAGAGCGAAGTTCCCTTTGTATTAGGTGTTGGCTCTTTATAATTTGCCCATCCTGCCTTGCAGGGAATTTTTACTGTCTTAATTAACAAAAAATATTTTTAAAAGTCAAGGGAAAAAATACATTTTTTTTAATTTTATTTGAATGATAACAAAAATGTTTCAGTATCGTTTGCTCAATTTGTTTAAAAAAATCTTGAATATATTCAAACATAAGAATATTATAATCATTATATTAATACTAACTAATTTTTCTCCAATGAATGCTGAAAAAAAAGCCCGAAAGCGAACTCGAAATCTGGATGTTATGATTGGTATTTTATCTCCTGGAGAATATAATGCCATTACCGATGTGAAAGGCGTCTTGGTCGGTCAAAAGACGCTTATTAAAGGAGATGATATAAGAACAGGTGTGACAGCAATTTTACCACATTCTGGCAATCTTTTCCAGGAAAAAGTAACTGCCGCGATTTATATTGGGAATGGTTTCGGTAAGTTAATTGGTTCTACTCAGGTGGATGAATTGGGAGTTATTGAAACGCCCATTATTCTCACGAATACTTTAAACGTCTTTCTCGTTGCAGATGCCATTATTGATTATACAATAAATCAAAAAGGAAATGAGCATGTTAGCTCAATAAATCCAATCGTTGGGGAAACGAATGATGGTTACCTAAATAATATTCAAGCCAAGTCTGTGACTCAAGAAGATGTGTTTGAAGCAATCTCAAACGCAAGCTCGGGTCCAATAGCAGAAGGGTCTGTCGGGGCAGGGACTGGTACAGTCTGCTTTGGATTTAAAGGTGGTATTGGTACGGCTTCCCGTGTACTTCCTGAATCTAAAGGTGGTTATACAGTAGGCGTATTGGTTCAAACTAACTTTGGAGGAATTTTAGAAATCAATGGTGCGCCAGTGGGAAGGGAATTAAATCAATACTACCTGAAAGATGAAATACACGATCAAGGCGGATCCTGTATGATAGTCCTCGCCACAGATGCACCCTTATCAGAAAGAAATTTAAAGCGTCTTGCAAAGCGAGCTATATTGGGATTAGCGAAAACAGGTGGATTTTGTTCCAATGGCAGTGGCGATTATGTGATTGCATTTTCAACACACCAATCGGGCCGTGTTTTTCAACAAAGAAAAAATAGAACCAGAACCGTCGAAAAATTGTATAATAATGAGATGTCTCCCTTATTTTTGGCAGCAGTAGAAGCAACTCAAGAAGCGATTTACAATTCTCTCTTTATGGCGACAACAATAAAAGGGTGGCAGAATCATGAGGTAAAAGCTATTCCAATTGATCGTGTTGTAGAAATTTGTACAAGGTATAATGTGATTAAATAGGTGATCAGAAATGGAACCTAATCTTCAACCATTAGCCAAATTAATCATCTTATTTGGGATAATTATAGTTGTAATAGGCGNNAGTTGTAATAGGCGGGATTCTAGCCTTTTTTAACAAAATTCCTTTTATTGGTAAATTACCAGGTGATATTCATATTGAAAAGAAAAATTTCAGTTTTTACTTTCCTATTACAACATGTATTTTATTAAGCGTTATTTTGTCACTTATTTTATATTTGGTTAGTAAAAGGTAATACATTATGATTCGAAAAATGCAAATCCTTCTGCTTGTTATCGGTTTAATTTTTATGGCAAGTGAATCTTTAATGGCTGCAAATCGACCTCAAGTAGAGCTCATCCAGATCAAAGGAGGAACTATTAATCCGATTTCAGCGGATTTTATCATAGGTGCGATAGATGAAGCAGAAGCCAATCAATCGCAATGTCTAATCATTGAGTTGGATACGCCCGGCGGATTAATTGCAGCCACTCAGGATATTGTAAAAAGAATGCTGGCGTCGAATGTACCTCTTGTCGTATTTGTCTATCCCTCTGGTGCAGGAGCCGTTTCGGCTGGCGTTTCCATTACAATTGCGGCCCATTTTGCAGTCATGGCTCCAGGAACGAATATTGGAGCTGCACATCCTGTGGGCGTGGGGAAAACAGATACTACAGATGTAAGTGTTCAGAAAGCAACCAACTGGTGGGCCACATACAATCGATCCATCGCCGATAAACGAGGACGGAACGCAGACTGGGTTGAAAAGGCTGTGCGTGAAAGTGAATCAATTACTGAAAAACAAGCTCTGGAAAATAATGTTATCGATTTTATCTGTCCGGATTTAGACAGCTTAATTATTTTACTGGATGCGAAAGTTGCTGTCGTTGACAGTGGTAAAGTAACTCTGAAAACCAGGAATGCTCGAATCGTTCGCCATGAAATGAATTGGAGGTTTAAAATTCTGGATCTCATATCCAATCCCTCTATCGCCTATATTTTGATGATGCTGGGTATACTCGGCTTGTACTTTGAGTTCTCAAATCCAGGCGCGATTTTGCCTGGCGTCCTCGGTGGAATTTTTCTCATCCTCGCTTTCTTTGCCATGCAACAACTGCCTATAAATGTGGCTGGAATATTATTGATTTTATTTGCAACATTACTGTTCATATTAGAAATTAAAGTAACCAGTTATGGATTATTAACAATCGGAGGAATTGTTTCCATGATCTTGGGTTCCCTCATGCTGTTTAAAAGCACGCCATCACTTTCTATTCATTTACCCATTACTGTAATTCTTGCTGTTACTGTGACTACTTCAGCCTTTTTCATATTTGCGATTGGAATGGCTTTGCGTACGCATCGCAAAAAAGTTACAACGGGAAAAGAAGGAATTATCGGAGAAGTTGGAATCGTCGTTGCCAATATTGATCCTGAAGGAGAGGTTAAAATACACGGCGAATATTGGAAAGCAATTAGTAATGAGAAAATCAAAAAGAACGAAAGAGTTCAAGTCATTGACGTTCAAGGACTTAAACTCATTGTAGAAAAACAACATTATTGATCATAATGAAGGAGGGTTATCATGCCTGCTCTAATTTCAATTGTAGTCATAATTCTTTTTTTATTAATGAGTGCGATTCGTATTTTCCGCGAATACGAACGTGGTGTTGTATTCCGACTGGGGCGTTTAGTGGGGACAAAAGGCCCTGGTTTAATATTAATTATCCCTATTGTTGATAAAGTTGTACGAGTAAGTCTGCGGACCATTGCTATGGATGTTCCCCCGCAGGATGTCATTACCAAGGATAATGTGTCTGTCAAAGTAAACGCGGTACTTTACTTTAGGGTACTTGATCCTGCAAAAGCGATTGTAGAGGTAGAAGATTTTTTGTTTGCGGCATCTCAATTAGCCCAGACCACGCTCCGAAGCACTTTAGGCATGGTCGAACTGGATGATCTACTTTCTGCTCGTGAAAAGATTAACCGTGAATTACAAACAATTATTGATCATCATACTGATCCCTGGGGTATTAAAGTTTCTTTAGTGGAAGTTAAGCATGTCGACCTTCCACAAGAAATGCAGCGTGCCATGGCAAGGCAGGCGGAGGCAGAGCGGGAGCGTCGCGCAAAAGTCATCCATGCTGAAGGTGAATTCCAGGCGTCCCAGAAGTTAAAAGATGCAGCAGATGTCATATCTGAACGTCCAATGGCAATGCAATTAAGATTTTTACAAACGCTTACAGAAGTCGCTTCAGAGAATAACTCAACAATGGTCTTCCCTGTACCGATTGATCTTTTTAAGCCGTTTTTTGAGCCCTTTGTTAAAAAGAAATAAAATTTTTATTTTTTGTATCCGTTTTTTTATCTAAGGGGCTGAGAAAAAATTAATTGAAATTCTTTAAATTGTTCCATTTTTGTTTTTATTGAATTTAAAATAATACAGAAATTCATGTTATTTATTCTCACCCCCTAAAGTAATGAAAATCAAAAATAATATGAGCGAGTAAAATTACTCGCTCTTTCTACTAGGATACCCTTATTAAGTGAAAACACAACGACTTTATCTTGACCAATCTAATTTAATTGAATTTGAAGCAAATATCATCCGTTCATTTTCTTACAAAGCGAATTATGCAGTCATTTTAGATCAAACAGCATTTTATCCCACTTCTGGTGGACAGATGCATGATACAGGTACGATTAATGGAATTGAAGTCACAGATGTCATAGAAGATGATGGCGAAATCGTTCATCTTCTTGCCTCTTCAATCACTACGGGTCCATCAAGATGTTCAATCAACTGGCCACGCCGTTTTGATTTTATGCAACAGCATACCGGTTTTCACATTATAGCCCAGAGCTTTTTGAGAGTTACGGCTGCTGAAACATTATCATCACATTTGGGAGAAAATATTTCTACGATCGATGTTAATCTTCAAGCACTAAATGAACAACAAATTCGAGAAGTTGAGGAATTAGCCCATCAGGTGATTTTTGAAGATCGAAGGGTGAAAGCATACTTTATCGACCCCAAAAAAATTGATGAAAAAAGAATTCGAAAGATGCCATTTAATAAAGATAATATTCGATTAGTTGAAATTGAAGATTTTGATCTCGATCCTTGTGGAGGGACGCATGTCAGTTCCACAGGACAGGTTGGGTTGATAAAAATAAATCGATGGGAAAAAATCAGAGGTTATTTGCGATGTGAATTTTATGCAGGTTGGCGGGCAATTCGGGATTACCAAAAAAAGTGGGCTATTGGTTTGCAACTATCGAATCTATTGTCAACAGGAGAAGAGGACTTTGTAACTTCCATTAAAAAGATACAAAATGAAAATAGATTTTTAATTAAAAAGAAGAAAATTTTAACTGAGCAAAATATCGCTTATGAAGCCCAGGAGCTTGTTCGTGAAGCTCATAATCATGGGAAAAAAGTTATTACAAAATTATTTGAAAATAGAGACCTAAATGAAGTCCGCAACCTGGCTAAACAAATTACCCAATTGGGTGATGTCTGGGTTCTATTTGGATTGAATGGAGAGAAAGCCCATTTGATTTTCGCTTGTCCTGAAGGTATAGACTATAATTTGAATGAATTAGTCGATCAAGTGGCTCATTTAATCGAAGGACGTGGTGGCGGTCGTCCCAATTTTGTGGAGATTGGTGGTCCCCAAAAATCCTCTATTGATGAAGCGCTTCAAAGTGCCCGGGTAATTGTTGAAAATAATGTTCTTATTTGAGATTTTGATTTAAACGACTAAATTATTTTCATCTTTCTCGTTAGACATCTGCAAAATAATCATTTTCTGTCATTCTGAGGAGCGAAGCGACGAAGAATCTATGACCACAAAATTATAGGTTTTATAATATATTAGTGGTCTAAGATCCTTCGCTCCAAAAGGTCGCTCAGAATGACAATTATCTATATTTTATTAATCTCTACTTTCACGTACGAAAAGAGGTAAACAATCATGAAATATTCAGGAATTATACTACTCTTACTTTGTTGGGTCTTACTCTTAAGTGGTACATCCTCAGTACATTCACAAAATTTTGTTGCACTGGACAGTAAACAAGCACTAATCAAATACATTAGAGGTTCAGGTTCTAATATCGGTCTTTATGTTGGAGTTGAATACAATCCATCAGGATTTAGTCTTCAAAAGAGTGTGACTGGAGAGATGGGGGTAGTCCGGATGTTTCGAATTGATGTTGGTGTTGGTGGAAATGTTTTAAAAGGAGCGGGACAGGGATTTGGCAAAGCTAGAATTGATCGGTCCCATTCTTTTATGGTGCCTCAAAAAAACAACTTCAAATTCATTCATGCTGGGAAAATGTCCATACTCAAAGTTCAAGATTATACTAATCTTATTCCTGCAATAATGACAAACGAAGAAGAAAATTTTCAGTTGAGGCCAATTTATGATTTCAAATTAGAAAAAGGAGTTATTTCTGAAATTTTCTTGCCTGTATTATGTTTGGATCAGGATCTTCCTGTTCCACCCAGCCAACCAGATGAAAATTTTACAACAAGTACCATGTCAGATACTGTTCAGCAGACTTATGTTGGCCTTTACCGATGTGACAAATATATTAACGAAAATATTATTTCAAAAGTCTGGTTTGTCGATGATATGTTTGCCTGGTATGAAGGAGAACTTACAGAGGCTGAAATTGAAATGATTATATTTTGTCATGTTGAATTGGATTCATCTTCACTTTATAGACCTCCATCCGGCTATTATGATATCACCCACGCCCATCTTTTGCCAATTTATGCCCAATGGCCAATATGGGCAGCCAGCCACAACCAGGACATGCAATCATTCTTAGATGGATATAATTATATTCGTTCGCTCCAGGGATTATCACCTGTAGCTGCAGATTCTATTATTGATCTTTACAATTTAAATCATCTTGTTTTTTTAATGGCTGAAATGGATGAGTTTAAGAAGCGGTTTTTAATCCCTGAAGGAGCCGATACACTCAGTATCCCAAATTTAAAACCTTATGCATTTATTCAGACAGATCCCAACCTCTTTCGAGAACAGAATAATACAGCCGGCATTGTATTTTCAGCAAAGTACTCGTTTGATGTGGATGGTGAGATTAAGTCATACAAATGGGAATTCGACGTGGATTCTATTGACAATGATCCAGTTATACAGATTAAATATAAAAATCAAATTGCAGATAGTACAGCAGTGATATTAACAGTGGTAGATAATAATGGCATCGAATCAAAGGATACAGTGTTTGTTCCATATTCTGATGGTGTCGTCACGAAAGTTGAAATTGATGTCGACAGAATGGAATTACCATTAAAATTTGAACTTGAGCAGAATTACCCTAATCCTGTAAATAAGTTAACTACAATTCCTATTAAAATAAATGCTCCTGAGTTTGTTGAGATTCAAATCTTCAATGTGATAGGACAAGAAATTAGATCTCTTGCTCATGATAAATTTATGCCAGGTAACTATAAATTAGCATGGGATGGAAAGGATAATAATGGTAACGATGTTCCTGCTGGTTTATATCTTTACCAAATCAAATCAGGCGGTTTAGTCCATACCAGAAAACTTGTCCTCTTGAGATAGGGTTGCTGGATTAAACTTGGATTTCCTTTCAGATGATAAGATAGAGGCACTGCTATTGACTTATTTTTTAAAAAATTAAGCTTACATAACAAGACGGCTTTTAGTGAACATATTAAGAATATTGACAGAATCAACTTATGATAAGGCAATAAAGCTCCAATATCTCGGGGATCAACAAGGTGCCAGAAAAATATTGGAGCCGTTCAGAAGTCAGAGCTTTGATGCGACTCTGACGGTAGATCACACGGTCATAGAATTGGCTTTCGGCGATACATTTCTGAGGGAATCTCGATACATTCAAGCTGGTAAATGTTATTCTCGCGCACTCGAGATTGCTCATAAAGTTCGAAGCAAATCACTGGGATTACGTGCAAAAATTTCGATGGCTCGAATTTTATTTCATCAGAAGGATTTTAATAATGCTTTGGATTGGTTGCATCAGAGTCTAAAAGAGGGACAAAAAGCAAAACTAACAGAAATTGTAGTAGAATCTCTTGGATTGATTGGAGAAATAAAATGTATTGATGAACGAAATTTTAAAGAATCTAAGAAATTACATGAGTAGTCCCTATGGTTATTCAAAGAGATAAATAATGATTACGGCATTACGGATCAAATCGGGAATTTAGCCAGAGTTTATTACAATCTGAAAAACTTTAAAAAAGCTTACGATTATTTTCAGGATTCTCTTCAGCGTTTTTTACAGATTGGTGACAGAAACCAGGTTGCAGCAAAATTATACCAATCCAATGGATTGGGCCTCTTTTATTATAGTTGGTAACGGTCAACAGCGACTACTGTAGGATGTGATTTGTGAAAATTGAACTTTTGGTCAAATACCTCTAATAGAGGCATTAAGATAGGGTGTTATTGTTGTATTTAGGTTAATGAACTGTATGCAACTGTTCCGATTTAAATTTCAATTTCGATCCTAAAAAGAATTTCACCGCATCTTCGATTTTTTGATAATCCACTGTTGTATTCTTACAGGGACCTTCGGGACGCTGGTTGGGTATACCAATCACCGGGATATGGTGAACATCGCGCATCCCACTCATTAAATCTCGTTCACAAGCTACGCCAATTACAGCAGAAGGTTTTTGTTCAGCAATGATTTTACGGGCTAATTCACCACCAGGAACAGTATAAATCAGACATTGATATTTATTGGCAATGGAAAGGATCTGTTTCTGAATTGGATATCTTAAACATCGTGGAAGGAGAATCAGTATTTTATTACGACTGATCTTCCAGCGGGTGGTTAGTATTAATGAATTACTAACTTTAATGAATGAATTTCCGATTCGATCATAAGAAAGGCCAAATTTTTTTCCTAAGGCTAGAATGAATGGCGTTAAGAATGTGATTGAAAAATTTTTATTCCGTATTCGTATTAATAAATTTCGTTGAAAAATAATTGAAAGAACGGTTTGGAAAAATAAGAAAATTAAAATACAAATTAGTCCCAAAATCGTTAATTTAAAAAAATGTGTAAGATGAACATTAAGTTGTAAAATTCGAGGTTCAATCAAATACCAAACGAGTAACACACCAACTACTAACAAAATGATACTTAACATGGAAAGACCTAAAAACAATCTCTTCCCGGTTTCCACATTCATTTCTAAGTTCGCAAGATTTCCATCCCATTCTGTCCATTCATCACCTAATTTTCTATTCAGACCCATTCTGATGTTTCTCTATATTGGTATCAAGATAAATTAGATGGCAATAACTTCCTTAATTTCTGGAACGTCCTCTTTTAGTGCACGCTCAATGCCCATTTTCAATGTCATCTGTGAAAAAGGACAGCCACCGCAAGCGCCAGTTAATTGCACTTTCACGACATTGTCTTCTATACTAATTAATTTCACATCTCCACCATCAGCTTGTAATGATGGTCGTATTTTGTCTAATGCTTTTTTAACACGTTCTAACATAATAAATTCCTTTTGTTTTAATGTGTATAATATAAAGTTCCTCTGATGTTCTCTGTTTAATGATTTCTAAATAACGATAATTTAAATCGTCAAATTTTAAAATTACTCCAATATTATTCCTTTACCACAAAACTTTTTGTGGGACATTTTTCCACAGCATTTATTAAATCATCAGCCGTGATGTTAACAATTTCAGGGAGATTATCCTTCATCTGAATAGAGCCTGAAGGTGTTGTCTTTGGATTTGCACACAGTTTACAAGCAATGCATCCCACAGAACAGACTTGTTTCACAGCTTTACCCTTATCCTGAGAAACACATCCAAGGAAAACTTTCTGCGAGACTGGGATTAATTTCATGATACCCCGCGGGCAGGCAGTTACACACATCCCACAAGCTGTACATTTTTCTTCATCCACAATGGGCAAACCATTTTCATCCATTCTCATCGCACCAAAGGGACAAGACTCGACACAAGTTCCTAAACCTAAGCAGCCATAAACGCAAGCCTTATCACCGCCCATAATAATCTCCGCAGCACGGCAATCCGTAATTCCAGCATAATGAAATCTTCTGGGGGCTTTTTCGTTATCACCACGACATTGAACGACTGCAACCCGTTTTTCGCCAGTCTCCACAGCCTCAACACCCATAATCTCTGCTATTTCTTGAATAACAGTTTCTCCGCCAGGAGAACAAAGCGTAATTGGTGCTCCAGATTTCATGACGGCTTCAGCATAGCCACTGCAACCGGGGTATCCACATCCTCCACAGTTGGCCCCTGGTAATTTTTCTAAAATCTCTTCAATTCTTGGATCGACTTCCACTGCAAACTTTTTTGAGGCAAAAGCCAAGCTCGCACCAAAGAATAAACCCAGCCCCCCAATTCCGACAATAGAAGAGATTATAACAATATCCATAGCTAATTTTTATCCTCTTATTGATTTGTTCATTAATGTTTAATTACAAAATTTTATTAAATTTTTAATATACTTTTATTTGATGAAAATGTCAAGCGAATTTTTGAAAATTTAAATTGCTATCAATGTGAGTTTTCTCTAAAAATATCAAATTAAAAAACTTCTTTGAATATAATAAAAAAGTTTATATATTATAATTATAATAATTTTTATTCAACAAATGATTTGAAAAGAAATTAAGAATTTACCACTTAATATCTATCCGAATATTTTTTGAATTCTGTTTGTTTTATATAGACATTAATCCAATGGGTCTTCTGCGAATTATTTGGGTGTACTCCTTTTTGGATAGACATAATCTAACAAATAATGTTTAATCAGGGAGGAATATATGGGAGATTTTTATCAGACAGGAATCATTTCAACATTCCATAGATTAAATCGTGAATCTCATATCAGTATAGAACGTGATCTCGTCAAGATCTCAAAAAAACGGGGTATTACGTTAATTTTACCATCATTATATACGGAGATTAAAGGCGAAGCTTTAAAGATTATTATTAATGAATTGAAGAATGTGAAATATTTAACACAAATTATTGTTACTATAGGGCCAGCGAATAGAGAACAATTTCTTGAAATGAAGCAATTTTTTTCTGTATTACCTCAATCCACCATTTTAATTTGGAACAGTGGACCCAGAATTCAAGGATTATATGAGGAACTAGAAAAAGCAAAACTCTCTGCTGGACCAGATGGTAAAGGGAGAAGCGCATGGATGGCGTATGGATATGTGATCGCTGAGGGGAAAAGTGATGTTATTGCTTTACATGACTGCGATATCCTTACCTATTCAAATGAGATGCTCGGAAGGCTTCTCTATCCAGTGGCTTCACGAAATCTGGACTACGAATTCTGCAAAGGTTATTACAGCCGGGTAACGACGAAAATGCACGGACGTGTAACTCGTCTATTTGTAACCCCACTCATACGATCACTAATACGGATTATAGGAAATCTTGATATTCTCAAATATTATGATAGTTTTCGATATCCGCTGGCGGGAGAATTTGCAATGGTAATAGACCTGGCAAACATCATTCGAATCCCTTCCGATTGGGGTCTAGAAGTCGGAGTACTATCGGAAATTTATCGTAATTGCTCTATTAAGCGAATTTGCCAGTCTGAATTATGCGATAATTATGAGCATAAGCATCAGGCATTGTCTCCAGAAAATGCTGAAAAAGGACTTCATAAAATGGTAATAGATATCTCAAAATCTATTTTTAGAACACTAGCCTCCGAAGGTGTTGTTTTTAGTAATGCCTTTTTTAACACACTATTGGTTGCTTATTTACGCGAAGCACAAGATACCATCACACGTTATCAAGGGGATGCATTAATAAATAATTTACAATATGATCCTCATGAAGAAGGGACTGCAGTTGAATTGTTTACCGATGCGATTCGCAAAGCAGGTGAAATTATATTCAATAATCCATTAGGACCGCCATTGATTCCAGCGTGGTTTCGTGTTTCAGCCGCAATCCCGGATTTTATGTCTCGTCTGTTAGATGCCGTTAGAAAAGATAATAAATAATAGTTTTCCAAAAGAGCCAGCGTATAAATTAAAAGTTTCTAAAATAAAAATCAACACATTGTCTTGTTTAACTATTTTTTGTCTGTATATGGCATGTCCAGTAAATTTGAAGTTAATTTAAACGCCGGCTGTAAATATATCCGGTAAGTATAGTGTCTCTATTTTCGTCCACAAAAAAACGAATACTGATATTCAGTGATCTTGATGGCACGATTTTATCATCAGTAGATTATTATCCAGGTCCATCCCTTAGAGCTGTGAATTTCGCATTAAAACAAGGGATGGAACTTGCTCTCGTATCTAGTAAAGCCAGAGCTGAAATTGAATACCTTCAGAATAATTTCGGGTGGAATTTTCCTTTTATCTCTGAAAATGGAGGAGCAATTTATATTCCAGAGAAAAAAGCACTCCAAAAGAGACCTAAAAATTTTACTAAAGATGGACATTTCTGGAAAATGGAATTTGGCGTGACGTACGATATACTCTGCACAACACTTAGGCAAATCGCTATTGCCTTACAAATCAAAATAATGGCTTTTCATCATCTAACAGCAGAACAAGTAGCAGAGTTAGCTGATTTGTCGCTTGACCAAGCCAAATTGGCAAAAATGCGAGAGTTTGACGAGCCTTTTCTGGTAGCTGAAGAAAGTGTGGATAAAATCCCATTGTTAATTAATGAGATCGAACGACGGGGATTTCGTTATACACGAGGAGGGCGATATCATCATATTACCAGTGATTATGACAAAGGTCGAGCGGTTAAACTTGTTAAAGAGTTATATCAGGAACAATACGACATATTAATCACAGCGGCGATTGGGGATGCCAAAAATGATCAGCCCATGTTTCAACAGGTTGATTACTCCTTTTTAGTGAGAAAACATGACGGTACCTATGAGAACGAAGCCGTTATTCCCAATATCACGATAACAAAAGGGATCGGGCCACATGGATTTGCTGAAGCAATTGAAACATTAATGAATAAGAGTTTCTGAATGAATAATTAAATTTGTAAAAATACATTTAAGGACGATGAATTATTTAGATTGGTACATTTTAATTGGATATTTATTAGGCTTAATTGTTTTCGGTTTATATCTCAGTCGATCTCAGTTTTCGATTGAAGATTATTATGTTGCCAGCAAAAATATGCGCTGGTATAATATCGGTCTCTCAACAATGGCGACTCAACTCAGTGCTATCAGCTTCATTTCTGCGCCGGCCTTTGTGGCTTTGAAAAGAAATGGAGGGCTTATCTGGTTGGGCTATGAATTTGCAGTGCCTTTTGCTGTTATCATTGTTGGAACGATCATTCTACCTTTGTTCCATCGACTTAAAATCATATCGATCTATGAATATTTAGAACTCCGATTCGATGTAGCCACACGAAAGTTTCTTTCATTAGTTTTTCAAATTAGTCGCGGTTTAGCTGGTGGTGTGGCAATCTATGCTGCTGCCATTGTGCTCAGCGTTATGTTGGGATTGGAGATCTGGCAAACAATACTAATCATTGGGATTGTTACGTTAATATACGATTTTTTAGGCGGGATGAAAATTGTTGTTTATTCAGATGTCATTCAAATGATTGTTCTTTTTATTGGTATAGTGATTTGTACAATATCAGCAGTTAATGCCCTGCCTGAATGGAGTGCCATCGGTAACATGTTTCCGGTTGAAAGGTTAAAAACAATTGATTTTATCAGCACTGGATTAGGAGATGGGAATGATTTTAACTTTTGGGCTCTTTTAATCGGTGGCTTTTTCTTGTATATTTCCTATTATGGATGCGATCAAAGCCAGATGCAACGAGAAATATCGGCTAAAAATTTAGATGAAGGTCAAAAAAGTTTAATTTTAAATGGTTTTGCCAGATTTCCGATTGTTCTCTCATATTGTTTGATGGGAGTTTTCATTGGGACATATTTTTACTTAAATCCTGATATGATGAATTTAGTCCCTTCTGATAAACCTGACATGATGGTGCCGGTTTATATTATCCATCATCTACCCAATGGATTGATAGGTTTTCTCTTTGTGGCCATACTGGCCGCAGCAATGTCTAGTTTAGATTCGATTTTGAATTCCCTAAGTGCTACAACAATGAATGACTTGATTCTGCCGAAGTTAAATCAAAGAAAAAATTATTCTGATACAACTGTTCTGCTTTTTTCTCGTCTCACAACAATTTTTTGGGGATTATTTGCGATTGGATTTGCTTTTCTGACAGGTGCGATATCAGAATCAGTGATTGTCGCGATTAATAAGATTGGTTCCCTTTTTTATGGTTCCATTGCTGCCACTTTTACTGTTGGGCTAATGACTAAGAGAGCTGGAGGGATCAGTGTACGAGTTGCCATTTTATCAGGTGTGTTATTTAATTTCATTTTATGGAAATTTGCACCAGGTGTTTCCTGGCTGTGGTGGAACTTTTTTGGCTTTGCTATAACTTACAGCATTGCCTGGGTGTTAGGAGACAGGAAAAAATCGTCCTCTGAATTTAGTTTTTCAAAAAAGACTGATTGGATTGGAAGTACAAAACTATGGAGAAAGTCGGTTTATTTATTGATTATTTTTGGGATTTTAATTATCGTGTTGACTTATGGTTTGCCTTATTTATTTTAGTTAGGATAGAATGCAACAACATGGATTTTCAAACGAAGCTAATTCAGATGAATAGATGAATCAATCAAGACCAATAAAAAATCAAACTCTGGTAGGCTATACATCAATTTTTTCATGATTCCCCTATCCTTTATAAATCCCTCATAAGCAATGGAAAGTCAGGAGCTTAGCCTCCGGTTTTGGGTATACCTTATCGATAATTGTTTTCAATAATTTTAATTAAGCCGAGCTACCGCAATTTTTTTCCCCTCACTTAAAGATGTGAGATAACAGCAAAAAGCAACAATAGTTACATCATCTAAAGGTAGAGGAAGCCCATCCAGATAATTTTCTAGGCAGTAATTCACTTGCTGCTCCAAGGTGATTACCTTGCCTTGTTCGATACTGTATTTGGGATATGTCGCTGCAATCCCTTTAAGATTCGGTATGACCTTGCTATTGACAAAATTCTTCTTTTTCCCGCCCTTCAAATGACAGCTTTCACAACTCTGACTATTATTTCCAAAATTGGTATCAGCAAAAGCTATTCTACCACGATTAATCCATTCATCTCTATATTTTTGGGGCCAGGCCATCTGTATTGGTTTGCCATTAGCCAAAGACATGACATAAAGTACTAATGCATTCGCATCATAACTTCCTAACTCCCAGGGTTTTCCTTTGCTCTCATTAACAACCGCAAAATTATGCGTCATCGAAAGTGTAGCCATTGTACGTAAGATGTGCTTATATCTGGGGTAACTTTTTGCTCGTGTCATTTCTCCTTTGGGATGGCATGATTCACATGACCGACCATTGGTCCCGGTATCGGGATCGAACCAGATTTCTCTACCCCGAGTCAGTGCTTTTAATTCTTCACGATGGGCAATCTCAGCCTGTTCAGCATTCGCAAACTGTCGTTCCCTATTAGCGCTACAATTCAATAAAAAATAAAAACTTATCACCATTAGTAATAGAATGATAAATGTATTAGTAAGCATAAATAAAGATTGGGTGGATTCCTTTTTATTCTTTAACATTTTAGCTCCAAATTTAAATATTAAAATTGATGTAACTTCAAGCAATAAGTTTTTAAGAAATTTTTTTTATAACTATTATAGGCATTTTCTATAAATTTACAAGCTAAAATGTTCCTTAATTATCATTAGATCCTCATCAGCCATATATATTTTTAAATTTACAATATCATTTTAATTTTGTCAAGCTTAATTTTAGACAGTTATATCCTTTTTCGGTTTCATTTTATAAAATACTTTTTGCTTGACTTTTTTATAATAAATTATTATTGTTATGTTTATTTAAAAAGATGAATCCAAAGTTGCAATGTACTATTTAAGTGATTATGTATAATATTAAAAAGGATTACTATGGCAGATCAAAAGAAAAAAAACGTCCTACGATCATTCTCGAAAAATTATTGGATCGTGATCATGTTCGAATTTTTCGAGCGCGGATCCTACTATGGAATGATGAGCGTTCTATCTGTTTATCTTACTGATATTTTGGGCTTTGCTAAAACCAGTGTGGGTATCATCAAAGGTACGATTCAGCCAATTCTTTATTTTCTTCCAATCATAAGCGGAGCCTTAGCAGATCGATTCGGTTATCGCCGTACATTAACCATAGCCTTTGCGCTATTGGGTGGTGGTTATTTTCTAACGAGCCAGATGACTTCATATACCGCTGTTTTCTTAGCACTCTGTGTGATGGCATTAGGAGCAGGAACGTTCAAACCGATCATTACAGGTTCTATTGCTCGAACTACTGATGAAAGTAACAGTACATTGGGATTTGGCATTTATTACTGGTCCATAAATCTGGGAGCCTTTTTGTTTCCATTAATTCTCGTTCCAATCTTAAGAAATATTGGCTGGCACTGGATCATCATCGCTTCGGCATTTGGGACAGGGACGATGATCATCCCAACCCTCTTTATTTACAAGGAGCCGCCTCGTCCACAACTGGAAAGAGGAAAAGAATTTAATTTGATCAAAACCGTTGCTAATGCATTTGAGATTATTTATAGCCCCTTTGTTTTAGTCTATCATTATTTAAAATCATCTACCGGACGTGCTTTGTTAATTTATGGGATTATTGCAATACTCTTAGCTATGTCAGTATGGCAATATATAGAACGAAAACCTGTGACAGAAACGATTAGCGAAGCAACAGTTATTGAAAACGGTGCTGCTCTTATTGTAACAGTTGAGCGGGATGTGATGAGAGAAAATCCATATTCCATTAAGACAAAGTATGTTTACCAGGGCGATGATTACAATCTCAACTTCGAGATAAAACCAGATGACAGGGCGCCCACCTATTTCAAACCCATCCAGCAGGATGGTCGGGATTTGATGGTTTCTATCCTAAAACCTGAAGCTCAATTGGAAATATTGTATTCTCAGTTGATGACTAAAATAAAAACCTTTATCAGCGTTTCCCAATCAGACTTTGATTCAATTATGTACCGATTTGATTCAAAAGATGTGAATCGCATTCGAGTGATCGTAGCAAAACCAGATCAATATGAAGAATTTAAAACCACATTACTGGAAGAATTAAGATCATTTCCTCCGCTATCAGGTATTTCAGAAGAATCCTTTACAAAATTATTAAATCAAGCCCACCAAAAGTCATTATTAATTGTTAGATTGGATGAGCAAGCAAATTCTGAAAAATCTTTTAACATTCAAAAGGATGCTTCAGAAAACATAACTTTGACAATTCATCAGATCGATCAATATGATAATTATAAAACAGAAATTCTAACCGAACTTCGAGAAAATCCTAACTTAATCAGTTTAACGCAAAGTGCTTTGGATGAATTGGTTAAAAATTCAACACAACGTTCATTTTTCTTTCTCTATATTCTACTGTTGTTTATTAGTAGCTTAATAATTCTCAGAATTCAAAAATATTATATTCAGTCGGAAAAAGTTAAGAAGGCGATCTATAATTTACTTTCATTTATAGGTATCGTTGCGATCATCTGGTTGATTCCAGGATTGAATTTATTTTCAAGAATTGTTAGTACAATTATCTATTTCACAATTCTATCTTTATACACAATTGAAATTGACGATACGAGCAAATTCAAAGATAATTTCCGCTTTTTACTCATGATCTTTATCTATTCTGGTTTCTGGATTCTTTATTTTCAGATGTTTGATTCAGTTCTATGGTATGTTAAGGCTTATGTGGATGCCACATCACTGAATAATTTCATTAATTCCATAATTGGAACAATTGGCATCAATTGGTCTTTTAATGTGGAGGCTGTTACTTATATCAATGCTGGAACCATTATATTGCTCCAATTAATTGTTTCCAATATTGTTAAAAATATTAAAGCCCTTCCCACAATGGTTGCCGGGATTGCCCTCGGTACTATCGGGATGGCGATATTGGCGATTTCAACTAATATCTGGGTGTTTGTGTCAGGTATTATCATCTTCTCAATCGGGGAGATGACCGCTCATCCGAAATTTTATAGTTATGTTGGACTAACTGCGCCTAAAGATCGCGTTGCAACTTATATGGGATATATCTTCTTATATGGTGTTATCGGCAGCAGTATTGGGGCCATTCTTGGAGCTAATATGTACGTTCATTTTGTCGACAAGTTGAATCAACCGAGAACGCTATGGTTGATCTTTAGTGCAATTGGGATTGCAACAATTGTTGGCTTATTATTATATAATAAATTTACCCCAAAGAAAGCGGAAGAATAGATGGTAATTAAGGAAAAGTTAAAAGTGGAGAGTTACTATTTACTGCCAACTGATGATGCCAACTTTTTATATCGATTTATAATTCACGTGATTTTAATTTATCGGAAAGTAATGACTCTGTTGATTTAGCATCATTTAATAGCAAAATACCACAACATATTGGGTAGTAGCAATTCCTGACTGATACATATTGTGCTCAACAAGAAAAAAATAGCACTAAATCAACAAGATCAGTCATAATATTTAATGGATGTGATAGAATAATGGAGGTGTGAATTATGACAGAAATGCAAAAAGAAACAAAGAG
>JABAOH010010544.1_pt1 | contig 22485 bp, 25 predicted proteins | sample 7062181 | NCBI WGS metagenome assembly JABAOH01 (sample SAMN14538630, study PRJNA623070) | marine sediment metagenome | biome: marine biome [ENVO:00000428]; feature: marine pelagic biome [ENVO:01000023]; material: deep marine sediment [ENVO:00002113]; isolation source: pool of 5 deep marine... | reverse complement strand
CCCTCCTTAGGCTACGACTACGCTCCTGTCAACCTTGCCGAACTTTTTCAATGGAGCGTAAATGTTTTGTTATGTTAATCTGTTATCCAATTTTTCATTCTGAACAAGTTCTATGCAATCAAAAACTATATTTAATCTTTAAATAAACCTCATCATTATCTTTCACTCTGCCGAAGGCAGTGGTATTCTTGCCTTCAATAATGCGCACTCCAAATTGAATTTCAGCATTATCCGTAGGATAGTAAGTTATCCCGGGAGCAAACAGGACTGCATAATTGTTTTTTATGTCGCCAAAGTCTTTGATTTCGGCCCCACCGGCAACAGGAGTTATTTTAAGTTTATCATTGAAAAACTTCTTTTCCATGCTAAAAACAAAATAATCCTCGAGACTGTCTTCTCCCCTCTCATGGATGAACCCGTGTAAATATTGCCCGTTGACGTATATACCATTTTTGAAAGTATAATCCGCTCCAACAACATATTTGATGTAAGGGTTATCGTCCAAAGCAGTTGTCGTTTGGATACCCATGCCCAGGTCAGTCAGGTCTGTGACCATTTCCATTTTTTCAGGGAAGAAGACAGCTCCCTCTGCCCAGATTCCCATTTTACCAATAGCACCAGCCATATCCAACCCCACAACCTTCGTCTTGGGATAGATGAGTTTTGTTGACATATCTACGGTTCCCTGGGCATCAGCTGAGGTAATCTTGACATTGGTAACCAAAGGCAGGTCGTCCCTTCCATATAGATAACTCAGAGAAAAATCGTAGCCAAGAAAATTTTTTGCTATCTTGAAAGCAGCAATGGAGTTCTTTAATTTACTTTCAGGGGTCACAATCCGATCTTCTAAATTTCCTAAGGTCAGACCTGGGGGAAGCTCCATCGGTGCAGAAAGTGCCTGAGCCCAATCCCTGCTCGGCAGAACCGCAGGCGTGAAAACCGGGATATAGGCCGCGGTTAGCGTGTAATCACCTAAGTAATAGCTGGCCTTGACTGCGTTTGAGCCGAGATGTCTGCCGAAATCCCAGACATCTTCCAGATCGTCCGGATTAAGATTGTCTGTGGGATTGAGTTTGTCCCCAGTGCCCCAAGCTATCCTTTGTCTACCCACACGAATATCCATATTGGGTAGGAGAAAATCGTAAAGGTCTAAGTAGGCTTCCTTGATTACCAAATCCCAAGGCTGAACTTTAGCTTTCTGCCGTTCCATAAGCTCAGAGGAAGTGGTTACCTCAGGAAACCCGAAACCTCTCACCCAGAGTTCGCTATAAATGTGGGCCCCTCTTGAAGGTTGGGCATCCATTTTTAAGGCAAGACGGTTTTCATTCCAGTAAAATCGGTTATCTTCCAGAAAAACTCGATTGTCTGTCTGGAAATAACCTCCTATACCCACCTGGGCCAAGGAAACGGATGGGACAACCATTACAGCAAACAATAACAATAGTTTTTCTTTCATCTTTCACCGCCTTAAATATCTCGTGGTAAATAACTTGTCCTCCAAGCCGGTATCAAACTTCACTTCCTCTAATATAACCTTCGTTCTGTGTTCTTTTTTGAGGTCGTGGATCTCGAATTCTTTAGAAACCCAATAGTTACCCAGCTTTTCGATCTTTTTTTGCTCCATTGTCTTTAAGGGTTTGCCACTTTTGTCATAATAGTCAATTTTGGTAGGGTAGAAGCTGTCCTTCCGCACCCACACGACGAGTTTGCTGTAATCTTTCTCTATCCCTTTCTTAGGTGTAAGTTCGAGGACGAACAATTCTTCTGTCTTCTCAATGAATTTCGCATCATACTCTTCAGCGTAGTTAATAGTTGCCAGGTCGTCATAGGTTAGGTCAGTTCCAGCAAATTTCTGGTTTTTGAAATGTCCCGCGATTCGGCGCACCTTCTTAAAAGCCGGGAGATACAGATACATCATATCGCCCGGAAGGTCTAAAAAAGCAATACCCCTCTGATCAGCCGGGGAGAGGAATTTGATCATCCTTTTGTCACTGCCCTTCTGAAGCGCTATTGCCTCTCGTTCCTTTTCATTACCATCCTTGTCGATAAGGATAAGTTTCATCTTAAGGTCCTTGTCTTTTGGAGCATTTACCACAGAATCGCTTTTTTCCAGAACCTCGAGAGCTGTCATTTCTTGAGCCTTGACTTGAATAGAAATCGCTAAAACTAAAATTACGGTCAAAATTGAGATTCTTTTCATAATTTGCCTCCTATTTGTTTAAAGATGTTATCCTGCTTTTTTCAAATATCTGGGTTTAAGCACAAGTATGAGAGCCGGCAGGACCGCTAAGGTGAATATAGCACTGACTAGCATAGTTAAAGCAATGAGCCCTCCGAACCTTCTGATGTGCTGCCCCCCGGCCAATAAAAGCACGGAGAAGCCTAAGCCTACCATAAGGGCGTTAATAATTATGGCCACCCCGGTTGTGCCCAATGTCTTCTTCAATGCCTGTAGTTCATTTTTGAGCTCGGAAAGTTCCCGCCGGAAACGTGAATTGAAGTGCACAGCATAGTCAATCCCCAATCCAATGGCAATGGAAGCGATCATCGAGGTGAAAGAGTCCAGGCCTATCCTGCCATAACCCATCACGGCAAAATTGACCAAAATGGTCATGCTGATGGGCACCACCGAGATGATCCCGCCGACGACAGAGCGCAACATCAGAGCAAGCATGATAATAATCAAAATCAGGGCTATGAGAACACTATATACCTGGCTGGGAACCAGCGCAGCCTCCATGTGGTTCAAAACAGGAGCCATTCCAGTCTGATTCATCGAAATCTGAATTTCCTGTATTTCCGGTGGATTGGAACCTCCAGAAATTTCCTGATATTCATCCATATTCATCACCATTAAGTTTTCGTTCATTTCCCATAGGTCTCCTTTGAGATCTCTATTAAGACCCCTGATCTCCTGCGAACCAATAGGTAGGATTCCTGTAAGCCCTTGAAGAACCGAATTAACCTTTATCTCGCCTATTGTCTCGGAAATCACTCCAGCTAGGGATTCCGAGAGATAATCCACATCCTCGTCATTAGCTTTTTTGAGTTTTGATTTCACTATATTAGCTATCTGCTCAGGCGATATCCTACCATCTTTTTTGATCCTCTCCACGACCTTTCCGGCAATGGTTTCGGCTCTGGGTTCAGGGATGCCCTCCAGATCGGCCTCCTCGCTCAAAAGGTAACTCACTACTTTCCTTTCGACCTCGACATAATCTTCTTCCCTCACCTCTTGCTGAGATAGGGCGGTGGCGACCAATTCCTTGATCTTACTTCTATCAACATCAATCCCTTTCCCTCGAAGATTCCAGAGAACTTTATCAGTGATGTTCTTCTGTCTAATCTTTACAAAAGCCTCTCTTTTCCCGAGAGGAACTTCCCTTAAGTCGAAAACCGCCAGGCTCCGGGGAAGTTCTTCAACAAACTGGTCTATCTTATCAACCGTCAGCACCAACGGTTGAGTGTCCATTGTAGCCAGCCTCCCCTGAATGAGAGCCTCATTATTATCAGAAGTAACCATCTGTTTCAACATATCCTCACCTTCAATCAGGAACCAGAGGTTAGCCACTCCCTCTCTGGTCTCCGGAACTATATAGCGGTCGTTCATCACTTCGTTCATCTCGCTGATGACGCTAGCGATAGACCGGGATTCGGAAACCAAGTGCACCGTATTCAGGTAACGCTCCACGTATCGCATAGTTTTCAAAGTTGCTGGACTCTTGATATCCCCTTTAATCAATACTTGAACCGGAAGGGAGCCGCCGAACTTCTCCCTGAGCAACATCTCGGCCCGGTGGGGTTTGCTACCCTTCTGCAGACAGAGGGACCAATCCACATCCTTGGCAATTCTTGGGATGGCGACTGCCGAGACTGCCACAATAGCCGCTGCCGATGCCAGAACGAGTATCTTATGTTTATAAATGACCTCGGCCATTCTCTCCAGAAATCGGTTACTTGTTCCAGCCATGACTTTCTGCGGAGTCTTAATCTTAAGTCTGGAAAAAGATAAAATTGTCGGCAGGAGGGTGAAAGTGATTACCAGTGCTAAGAATATTCCCAGGGCGGTGACCAGGCCGAAATGCGCGATGACCGAGAATTCCGAGATAACCAGGGAGGCAAATCCGACCATAGTGGTCAAAGTGGTGATCACCATCGGCACCCACATCTCGGCAAAAGTTTCCTTAACAGCAACTCTTGGTATTTCGCCAATTCTCCGCCTCTCATAGTAGCGTTTCATAAAATGGATTCCATCAGCACTACCCATGGCTATCAGTATAACCGGCACAGCGCTTGAGAGCATATCAAAAGAAAGGCCGAAAAGAACGACCAGTCCAACGGTAAAAATAGTAGCCAAACCTACAATGGCAAGAGGGAGAAATATGCCGCCAGGCTTGCGAAACGCTATGATGAGGACCAGAAATATAAGGAGGCCCATAATGGGCAACAGGACTCCCATATTCTTGGAAATTAGTATGACCATCGAGTGCATCAGGGCTGGCATCCCGCCTAAGGAGATATTTTCGGTGGAGGGAGCGATGCTTTTGTTTATTCTTTCCAATTCCTTCACCACCCTATCCTCATTGGCTCCGGCAGTAAGTCGCAGGACGATAATCGTGGCTTCCCCATCTTCAGAGACCAGATCTCCCACATACCTCTCCGTGGACATGACGTAATCCCTGAGTCTGTTTAACTCTTTCTGGCTCTTAGGGATTTCGCCTGGCGGGACGAGTTTGCCCACCTCCAGCCCCCATTCAGTCTTCTTAAAATCGAGAACATTGGTCAGACTGGTGACATGGGAAACCCCATCCACATTCCCATAGGCATCGGTCAGGTCCCGGATGAGCGTTAAGGTCTCGCTGCTGAAAAGGTCCTCACTCTCAATCAGAACCATGGCTATGGACTTTCCGGCGAAGACCTCACCAATTCGGTTGAACTCCCGCACCAGAGGATTGTCTGCCTGCAGATAAGAAGAGAAATCAGCATTGAACCTGACTTTAGTAACTTCATACCCGAGAAACAGGGTCGTAAGAACAACCAGGACTATTGCTATAACCCTGTTACGAATGATCAAATCAGCTATAGTTTTCATATCAATTACTCCTTTACGTTTTCCGTTCTTTCAACCTTGCCGAAGTTTTCCATATGTTTCTACCTCGAAAACAATCGGGGAATGAAAGCAGGTACCTTGTTTTGATATTCTAGATAAATGTAGCCGAAATTATGTTTTAGATATCCTTCCTCTTTTTTTGCCAATTTGTAATAAGCAAAAATCAAAATAGGGAACATTGCCACTGTCACTAACGTGGGCCACTGAATCAAAAAACCTATCATAAAAAGGAAAATTCCCAGGTACTGAGGGTGACGAACCCGGCTATAAATACCACTGGTCACTAACTCCCCGTAAGCTTTGTGGATTTTCTTCCAACCAAGAGCCATAAGAACTAAACCTCCCACAACTAAACCAACACTGACCGCGTGGATTACTGCAAATGCTGTATGCGAATTTTCGATTCCCAGGAACACAAGCCATAGATGTCCACTCCGATGAGAGAATGGGTTCAGAGACGGATACCTGTTGCCTAAAATGCCTGTCAAAAAATAGATGGTCAAAGGAAATCCAAACATCTCTGTAAAAAGAGCCACAATAAAAGCAACAAGCACTCCCATCCTCTTCCACTCAACCTTTTTCATCGGCCTAACGAAACTGAGGACAAATAGTAGAAATAAACCAATGTTAAATATTACAATACTCCAGAAACCGTAATCATATACCGCATTGCCGTTCATAGCAACATCCTTCTATTTAATTCTTTTATTGGAATTTAGTCCTTGCTTTATATCGCCTCATCAACAAGGAATTAGAAACGACTGAAACTGAACTGAAACCCATGGCCGCTCCAGCAATGATTGGGTTTAATAAGAATCCAGTAAAAGGATAAAGAACTCCAGCGGCAATTGGAATTCCCACGCTATTATAGAAGAATGCCCAGAACAAATTCTGTTTAATTTTCTTCATCGCATACCGGCTCAGGTCCATACTTATAACCACATCCCTCAGATCTTCCTTAATCAGCACGATATCGCCGGACTCAATTGCCACATCGGTCCCTGAGCCAATGGCAATGCCAATGTCTGCCTGGGTAAGTGCCGGAGCATCATTAATGCCATCGCCCACCATGGCTACTTTTCTCCCTTTCTCCTGTAATTTTCTTATCTCATTTGCTTTATCCTGTGGCAGGACTTCGGCCAGTACCTTACTCATTCCCAGCTCTCTGGCTATGGCATTTCCTGTCCTGAAATTATCACCTGTTATCATCATCACTTCCTTCCCCATCCTCTCAAGCTCCTGCACTGCTTTTTGAGAATATTCTTTTAATGTATCAGCGACAGCCACTATGCCTGCAATTTTATTATTTATTGCGACCATCATTGTTGTCTTACCTTGTTCTTCCAAATCTTGCAAATTCTTTTCAATATCTTTCATGTCTATTCCTTTTTCTTCCATTAACTTCCTGTTTCCCAACAAGATTTCCTGCCCGAGATACCTCGCTTTTACTCCTTTACCGGTAATTGAATTGAATTCTTCTGCCTCTGGAATATCTATACCTCTATCCTTTGCTCCTTTAACAATAGCTTCTCCCAATGGATGTTCAGATCTCTTTTCCACTATAGCAGCAAGTTTCAAGACTTCGTTTGGGCTTTTGTCACTCAGGGAAAGAACATCGGTCAATTCTGGTTCTCCTCTGGTCAGTGTGCCCGTCTTATCAAAAACTACCGTATCTATTTTATGTGCGAGTTGCAAAGACCGAGCGCTCTTAATCAGAATGCCATTTTGTGCTCCGATTCCCGTGCCCACCATAACTGCTGTTGGCGTAGCTAAGCCCAGGGCGCAGGGACAGGCGATAATCAAAACTGCAATGAATATAGTGAGAGCGAATATGAAACTCTGGCCTGTCAATAACCATAAAAGGAATGCACCAAGTCCTATAACAAAAACTATGGGAACAAAGTGGGCAGAGATTTTATCTGCCAGTTCCTGGATGGGCGCTTTTGACCCCTGAGCATCCTCTACCAATTTAATAATCTGCGCCAGAGCAGTCTCCTGGCCAACCTTGGTTGCTTCAAACTTGAAAGAGCCGGTCTTATTTATGGTAGCGCCAATAACTTCATCCCCTTTACTTTTTTCAACCGGTATGCTTTCGCCAGTTATCATCGATTCATCTACGCTGGAATAGCCTTCCAAAACTATTCCATCAACCGGTATCTTCTGGCCGGGCTTAACCACAATCACATCGCCCACTAACACCTCGTCAACTGGAATCTCAACTTCTTTACCATCTCGTAGAACTGTTGCCGTTTTTGCTTGAAGTCCCAGTAATTTTTTTATGGCCTCAGAAGTTTTACCTTTGGCAATAGACTCAAGGTATCTACCTAAGAGTATAAAGGCAATCAACAGCCCGGCGATTTCATAGTAGAGGTCTCTTAACCCATAATTGGAATTGCCGAACCATATGGCAATTGATACAAAAAGACTGTAGAGGTAAGCTGCTCCTGTGCCCAGGGCAACTAATGTATCCATATTGGCTGTCCTGGTCTTTATTACCACACCGAAACCTTTTGTATAAAATTGGTAACCGGCAAGCATAATAGGTGTGGTTAGCAAAAATTGAATTAATGCGACGTTTTTCTTTATAAATTCCGGTGCAGGTAACCCGACCATTAGCCCCATTGAGACATAAAGTAACGGAATGGCTAAGAATAAAGAAAGAAAGAACTTTCTCTTTAAAATCCTGGTCTCCTTCTCTCTCGCTTCTTTTTCTATATCTTCTTTTATGGGTTGATATCCCGCTTTCACAATAGCATTATCCAGGTCAACCCTGGAAACCTGCTCAGGATTAAAGTTAACATAAGCTTTACCTAAAGCGAAATTAACTTTTACATCGAGAACACCATTAACTTTTTTTAGCGAATCCTCTATTTTCAGGACACAACTTGCACAATTCATTCCAGTTATACCAATTGTAACCTTCTGCCCGCCGATTATCTTCTCATCGACTGCTTTAGCTTTTTCCTTTTTATCTTCAACACCCAAAAACTTATCCCGGCAGAAAGGACTGCAAAAATAGTAATCCTTACCTTCTTTGGTAATTTTAATTGCTTTTTTCTCATTTACTTCCATTCCACAAATTATATCTTTAGCCATCACCAATCACCTCATTTTGCTCTCTAATATTTCCTGAATTTTCTTAAGATTTCTATAATTTCGTCTATCTTCTTCTCTTTTTCTTCACGATTTCCCTTTGTTAATGCGCCGTAGACACAACCTCTCAAGTGTCGGTTCAAGATATTATTCTCAACCTCCGCAATGGCTCCTACTACCGAGGAAATTTGGATAAGGACGTCTATGCAGTACCTCTTGTCTTCAATCATCTTCTGGATTCCCCGAATTTGACCTTCAATCTTCCTTAGCCGATTTAAGTCCTCAAAATGTGCTGGCCACTGGGCGTTCATTTTACACCTCCTTGGATAAATGGTTAACATACAACCTGGCCTACCCTACCCCCCTATGGTATCGGCGTTACTAAATAAAAAATCCCAGCCGGGCTATGGCCAGGGACTGACCCCACCCTCCATTGTCTATCCTATACGTACCTTACCGATACCAATCACCGCATCCATGGTTGTAACCATAGCGGTGTTCACCATATGCATGTGGATGGTGGTGGTCGCCATACCGGGAGATATCCCTATACCATCTGCCATTCTCTTGGATATCCCTGGCTACCTCAGGATCGTCCGAGGTTACTGTAATCTGTATGCCCTTGTCGATGTTCTTAACATCGGTTTTGACGCCCTCGTCGCCATAATAGCGGGGGGTATGTGCATTCAAGATCACCGTCGTGGCTAATCCAATAGCTACAGCCATTGCCAAACTGATAAGTAATATCTTTTTCATCGTTCTTGTCCGCCCTTCCAAATGTAAAGACGATGTACAGCCCAAAAAGTTACGCAAAATCTTTTTAAAAATATCTTCCGCCACTCTAACCGGATTCCTTATCTTAAAGGCCGACCTTTGGTTAACGAGTCAAGAGCGGGCACTCCCTGCAAAATAGGCATAGGTGGAATTTAGTCAGAAAAAAGTGGAGATAGCCAATTGAAGTCTGCCTTGCTAAACATATAATTATATGTGCGAGGTAAAAAATGAAAAAGGTATTAATGATTATAGCATTGAGTAGACTAATTATGGTCTTTGCCATCCTTTGTAGCTTTATCAGTGCGGATGCGTTTGGTTTGGAGAACATGGCTAAGGAGAAGACCCAGAAGAAGGGATTCATAGCATCGAGCTATGAAAGTGGATATAGTTTTGAGAATATTGGCGCCCAAGACTTAGAAAAAATGCTTGACGACAAAGAAGATTTTGTTCTAATCGATGTTCATATTCCCGAACAGAGACACATTCAGGGAACAGACGACTTCATCCCTTTTAATGCAATCGAGGAGAATAAGGACAGGTTACCAGAAAAAGATAAAAAAATTGTTGTTTATTGCCGTACAGGGTCGATGAGCGCTCAGGCGGCGCAGGAATTGGTAGATATGGGGTACACCAATGTTTACAATCTGGATGGGGGTACCGTTGGCTGGAGGGAAGCAGGATTTAAGATTGATGGCCCCGATCGGATTATATATCTTGAGGCGCGGCGTTTCTCTTTTTCACCGGACACAATAATAGTAAACCAGGGTGACAAACTAAAAATTATTGCAAAAAGTACGGACGTCACACACGGCTTTGCTTTAGACGGATTTAATATAGACAACCGCATTGAACCGGCTAAGAAGAATATTATAGAGTTTATTGCGGATAAGAAAGGCGAGTTCACGTTTCGCTGCTCTGTTTATTGTGGCTCGGGCCACGAGAATATGAGAGGGAAATTGGTCGTGGAATGAAGATTTCGGTAAGTCCGCTAAATTCGAAATGCATGGTGAAAGATTAATGCGATATCGGCGTCAAAATGACGAGCTTATTATGAATAAGTTCCGTGTTATAAGAACAAAAACGCATAAGACCAGAAAGGAGGTGGTAGCGTAACTGCGAATCTCTGGGAGGAGATTAATCACAACGCTACAGGGGGAAAGATGGCAAAATTAAAATGCAATAAATGTGGTGTAATGCAGGAGATACCCATCCATTGTGGCCAGGCAATGATAGTTACTGAAGTTAATGAGAGGACAATGCTTGCGTGCCGCATGGGCGGTGCCTGTGTAGTCACAAAAGAACTCCCAAAACATTGTGGCCAACCTATGGTCGCAGTCGAGGAGTGATAGCTTTCCTGTGGTAGTTACCTTTACTGGCGGAAATTTCGGAATGGGCCCTTGGATTTGGGTGCAAGGGCTTTTTTTGGCACAGGGACACTGAAGAAAATGTAGCTGGAGCGCCAGCTCTGCCAAAGGAAGGAGGAAGCTGCTTAAGCAGGGATATAAATTCGATTCAAAGACAAGGGGCAATGGGTAAAGAGATAATACAGTTCTAAATGGCAATAATAAGAGCTTCTAATACCGCCTTATCAAACGAGGCAGTTTTTTTGTTGCCTTTTTTAAGTTGGTTTCGCTATATTGACAGTGAGAAAATAACTTGAAAGGTTTATCGACCATGAGGCAGTATTTAGAAAGGAATTTAAAGTAAGGAATCTTGGCTAGCAGGAATGTTTCAAAGTGGCTTGGGGATTTTCTTTGTTTTTTGATTTAGGGTATTAACGAAGTAGGTTTGCTGTAAAGACTTCCATGAAACAAGCTATATATGAATGACGAAAATTATGAGATGTTCACATTTAAGCGTCTGAACATGTGGTATATAGCTTTGTAGTTACATAAGCTTAAAGAGAGGGATAATAGAATGGATAAGAAAAAGAGTGTACTTGATTTTTTCAAAATGAAAGAGGATGGAGAAAAGATCACATTTCTCACATGTGAGCAGGTCACCGAACCCGGCCGCTCGACTTCGAAGAAATTGAAAGTTTATCCAAAGCAATCGCCTACACGCCCGGTGTCTCTTTCGCCTAATTATCACGATTTTGGGATTTTAAAGATTTTAACTATCTCTGAATAGAATGGTTATAAAACATTACGATCGTTTTTCAGTAGAGAAAAGTCAAAAAAAGCGGAACTAACAGATTTACATATTTTTTATTTTTGTTATCATTTATATTAGTGTTCGTTGCTGAAATCCCAAAAGGAGGTGGGATTATGCACGGTGAAGAATTAGGCGGTTACGCGTATGGTATGTGGCCGGTGGTTATATTCAACATTATTATTTTTCTGTTTTTTGCTATAAGTTTCATTAAACCAAGAAAGAAATTTGAATGGAGGTCAATGGGCGCCTTCATCGGGTTTATCGTGGCATTGTTTACAGAGATGTATGGTTTCCCTCTCACGATTTATTTTCTTTCAACCTGGATGGGGAAGTCCTATCCTGTGCTTGATCCATTCTCACATTCCAGCGGACATCTGGTATTAGTGTTTTTGGGACTAGCTCATTTTCCCGCTGCAATGGTTATACTTCATTTAGTAACTAATGGGTTGATATTCCTCGGTTTCTATTTAATGTACAAAGGATGGATGTTAATTTATGGGTCAAAGGGCGAAAAACTGGTTACTGAGGGCCTGTATTCTTATGTAAGGCACCCTCAATATGTCGGCTTGTTTCTGATTACCCTTGGATTTCTCATCCAATGGCCTTCTTTTGCTACGTTGATTATGTGGCCAATACTTATCTTTGCCTATTACAAGCTTGCAATGAAGGAAGAAAAGGATATCGAGAAACAGTTTGGGGAAGAATTTTTGGCTTATAAAAAAAGAGTGGCTGCGTTTATACCGAAAAGGAGGCCTATATGAGGAAACGTGATTTGTGGATGATAATAGGTTGTGTGCTTCCTTTGCTTTTGATTTTTATTTTACCTGCTTTTGGCATCGGAAGCGGTGGATCTATATTTATTTTAATCATTTTCATGTTTGCCTGTCATTTGTTTATGATGCGTAGACATGGTGAGCAACACGGAGATGAAAGACATGGCGAGCACGATGAGAATAAATGGGAAAGGCATTCCGAGCAAGGTGAAAGAAAGGAGGCCGGACATGGGTGCCATTAATATTAAAAAATTAGGTTTGGCTTTAGGCTTAACCTTTGCGCTTTTATATTTAGGCTGTGTTTTTGTAATAGCTATTGCGGGGAGGGAGCGAACAATAATATTCTTCAATAGCCTGATGCATGGAATTGATGTGACCTCTATTATCAGAACGGATATGCCATTTTGGGAGATGGTAATAGGAATAGTTGAGATATTTGTACTGGGCTGGCTAAGTGGTGCAACAATCGCGAGCATATATAATCTTGGATTAAAGAGAGAAGATAAGGACACTTGAACTTTTTCTAGCAACGAGAATCGGATTAATTAAGCTAGAGAATATGCGGTGAAAGTACTTTTTATATTGAAGAGGCAATGAATGCAGTCGAGAAAGCGGTCAACGTATGAACCTTGGAGATAGATAGTATGCAGTATGTGTGGTTTTTTTGGTCACTTTCGATTTTAATTGTTTGGTTTATTGTTTATCTATTTAATGGAAGTCTGAGGAAGGAGATGTTGTGGACAAGTCTCTGGACAGCTCCTCTTGGTTTAACCGAGCCGTTATTTGTACCCGAATACTGGTATCCTCCGTCATTGTTTAATTTAGCAGAAAAAACAAGATTTGATATTGAGAGTATAATATTTTCGTTTGCTGTTGGCGGACTGGCTGCTGTGCTCTATGAGATAATCTTTAAAGTAAAACACATTACAATGAGTGAAAATGAACGCCGGCACAAGAGGCATCGATTTCACCCGTATGCATTAAGTTCTCCGTTTATTATTTTTGCTGCTTTGTACTTTTTGACGGACTGGAACAATATTTATCGTGCAATTGTTGCCATGTTCGGCGGCAGTATTGCGGCCATGTTCTGCCGGCCGGATCTAAAGAGAAAAATTTGGGTTAGTGGTTTTTTGTTCTTAGGGTTATATTTTATATATTTCTTTAGTCTGGTGGTAGCGTTTCCCAATTACGTGAGAGAGGTTTGGAATTTTTCAAGAATCTGGGGAATTTTAGTTCTAGGTATACCCTTAGAAGAACTCTTATTTGCTTTTTCCTTGGGAATGCTATGGTCTAGTTTCTACGAGCATATTTACTGGCGTAAGACTTTAAGGATGTTACACCGAAAAACAAAAGGGTTTATGTAAGAGCCAACACGTTTCATTTACGACAGTTGATTGGCCCTTCCTGAGTAAAAGCGGAAGTGAATTGTGATGAAAGATCCTATTTGCGGCATGGATGTAGAAAACGGTACGTTTATCTATGAATTTGAAGGCGTAAAATACCTTTTTTGTTCTCATGGATGTTTAGAAAGATTTAAAAACGCTCCCAAAGAATTTGCCCAAAAGTATATTTATGATTTGGTTATTATTGGAGCTGGCCCTGCAGGCCTAACCGCAGCAGTGCATGCTTCGGTGTTAAAGATAGACACCTTTCTTATAACTAAAGACATAGGCGGGCAGGCGATTGATAGTTCAAAGATAAAAAATTATATGGGATTTGATTTTATCAGCGGTAAAGAACTTATTGAGAAATTTGAAGAGCAATTTTTGCATAGACATTATTTGGCGCACAAAATAGATGAAGTAATCAAGATTAATCGCTTTGATGGCTATTTTGAGGTTTTAACCAAAGAGAATAGCAGGTTCTTTGCACATTCAATTATTATCGCCACAGGAATGAAAAGAAGAAAATTAGGCATTCCCGGGGAAGAGCGTTTGCAGAGAAAAGGCGTTTCTTATAGTTCTGTTCACGACATTGCGCTTTTTAAGGGCATGGATGTAGTTGTTGTGGGCGGAGGGAATTCAGGAGTTCAGGTTGCCGGTGATTTAAGCAAGTTAGGCTGCAGAGTTACTATTATTTCCCGAGGTGAACTCACAGCCGACGAAAAAGATGTGGATATGCTTAAGGCATCCGGTAAAATAACCATATTAAAGGGGTATGATATTGTCGAGATTCAAGGCGAAGATAAAGTTCAAGGCGTTATTTTGCAGCCTCGTGACAGTACGCAGCTTAGTAATATCGCGTGCCAAGGCGTTTTTATCCAGGTGGGGTTTCTTCCCAATACAGAATTTTGCCAGGGGTTAATTACGTTAAACAAAAACGGGGAAATTGTTATTAAGCCGGATTGTTCAACGAATGTTAACGGTATATTTGCGTGTGGAGACGTAACAGATTGTTTTGGCAAGCGGATAATTATTGCCTCAGGCGAAGGAGCCAAGGCAGCACTAAGTGCAAGAAAGTGGCTTTTAACAAGAAAGGGGGAGATGTGAGAAAGGTAATTGTTATTACTATACTGGTTGTCTTGCTTGTAATGTTTCCTGGCTTGGTTTTTGCATAAGAATTCGATTCTATGAGGCAAAAGAAAAAGATGATGGGTGAAAATACCGAAAGCAGGGGCAGCAATGGGTAAAGAGATAATACAGTTCTAAATGGCAATAATAAGAGCTTCTAATACCGCCTTATCAAACGAGGCAGTTTTTTATTGCCTTTTCCGGCCCTTTTTGGTATATTAAAATCAAGAGAAGCACAAATCATAATAGGAGGAATGGGTATGAAAAAGCCTAATTCCTCCGACGAGAAAATGGAAACACTGAAAGACCTACCATTAGGAACTATGATAAGATTAGCAGAAGAGAACAACATAATTTCAGATAAGGTGATAGAGGAAATGTTTAAGAAACTTAAATTTAACCAAAACAGTAGAAAAATCTTAGATAAATTCATTCATGGAGATCTCATTTGGATGGCAAACTTTGCTAAAGGAAAGTATAAAAATTCTGAAGCAGTAGGTGCAGAGAATATATTAGAAGAAAATAAAATAATTGCGAATTTTAGGATTGATGATATAGCAGTTGAGGTTTTGAAGGGAACTACTAAAATTGCAGAAATTCTTTATTTTGAGAATAAGGGTAATTTCGGCCGCTTGAGACAAAAAATTAGAAGTATAAAAACAAAGGGAGTATAGAAAAATTATTAAAGGCTACGGAGCTTTTAAAACATCAATTTAGATTTTATTTTTAGGAGGGGAAATGTCGAAAAAATTAAGTTTCACAGATGCTGCTGAAAAAGTACTTAGAGGATTCGGTAATAGGAAACCCATGCATTATAAGAATATAATAGACATCGCGGTCAAGAAAGGTTGGATTTTAACAAAAGGATTAACTTCTGAGACGACCTCGCAGGAGAAAAAAATTTTTATTAGGCAATTGGTGGAAGGTATAACAATAGACGCTAATAAAAGCGAGGGAATTTTAGGGTTATATTCGTTCCCCGTAATGGGGCATTTTGGACATGCCGAAGGGGGGATTTGAACCCCCAAGGGCTTTCGCCCACACGGCCCTGAACCGTGCGTGTTTGCCAATTTCACCACTTCGGCATAATTTCAGAATAATTTTAATTTAGCATAGAGAAAAAGTCAAGCCCAAACTTGTATTTGGGCTTTTTTATTTGCAAAAAAAATCATATTTTAGTATAATTCATTAAAAATGAAAAAAATCATAAGCACAAATAGAAGGGCTTTACACGAATATGAAATTTTGGAGACTTACGAGTCGGGAATTGTTTTGGTTGGTTCGGAAGTGAAGTCTTTACGCGCAGGAAGAGCAGCGTTAAAGGATGGATTTGGTCGCATAGAAGGAGAAGAGGCATTCCTTTATAACGTGCATATAAGCCCGTACGAGAAGTCGTCTACGAAGGATTACGACCCGAAGCGAAAGAGGAAGTTGCTTTTGCATAAGCATGAGATAAAAAGATTGATGGGCAGAGTCCAACAGAGAGGCTTAACTTTGGTTCCTTTAGAGATGTATTTTAAGAGAGGAAATGCGAAGGTTTCTCTTGGCCTTGCCAGGGGCAAGAAAACATACGATAAGAGAGAAGCGTTAAAGAGGCGTGAAGCCGAAAGAGAATTAAGAAGGTCGATGAAAAATAGATATAAATAAGGGGGCGATCAGGTTTCGACAGGGATAAAGGAGGCAGGGACTGCGGGTCGAGGTTTGTCGAAGGCTCGTTAATCAATCGACAGCAAAAACTAAGTGCTGACGCTGAGTTAGCATTAGCCGCGTAAGCGGACTCGCTCACTCCATTTTGCCCATTGGATGGGGATGAGTGTCACAGAGATGGGATAGTTCCGGCTTTTGCCTTGGAAGCCGGGATGAGATTTAAAGGCTGCTCCGTCTCGAATCCTGTCTTTGGGTAATAAGACGGGGGAGATTCTAAACAGAGACTAAACCTGTAGACGTCCTGCTGAAATATTTCTGGACGCGGGTTCGATCAAAAGGTCGACTCCCGAAGCAATTCGGGATGAAAAACCTGGCTTACATCAGGGAAGCCCTAATCCTGACAAAATAGGAAAGGGTAATCCTGAGGGGCAAAAGCCCTGCAGAGACTGCAATGATAGGAGGTGATATCGTTGGGGGAAATTGAACCAGCGATAAATCCATGCCTCCTATAACACGTCAGGCTCCCGGTTGGGGATGAAGAGATAGTCCATACCACTTAGAAATAAGTGGGGTATATGTCCCGCCGCCTCCACCAAAACATAGGTAGAGATATGAACAGTCAATCAAAAATACTGATAGTTGACGATGACCCCGATGCTCTGGAGACAATGGCAGCAATACTGGAAACTCGCGATTACCAGGTATTGACAGCCAGTTCGGGACCGGAAGCGATTAGTAAGGCAGGCAAGGAGAAACCCAACCTCATTATTATGGATGTATTGATGCCCGAAGTTGATGGATTTGCTGCCTGCAAGATGATTAAAGAAAATAAGGAAATCAAAAATATTCCTGTAATCCTTCTCACAGGTACAGGAATGGTCGGTGATTTGGAAAAAGGCTTTGCCGCCGGGGCTGACGACTTTATGATTAAGCCGATTGATTGGGATGAACTTTTCTCAAAGATTAAAAAATTAATTCCATGATAAATCAGTTAGCTATTGAGGTGTAATTGAAAAAGCTATTTCTGCACGTTTTTATATTGATTTTCTGTTTTTCTCTCGTCTTAGCACAGGAGCAGCTGGTCAAGATTAAAGTGCTTACTGCCGAGAAGACTTATAGCGATATCGATTTACTTTTGATTGCGGGGATGGGTTATCTGAAAATCAATGATGTGGCAGAGGTATTTGATGGAAAAGTCGATTTTGACCCGGTTAATAATAAGGCAAGCTTAGAATTGAGTCAGGGAAAAGTAGAATTTCTTATTGATAGCAATGAAGTAATTATTGACAATGTTAAACGCAAGATGAAAAAGGAGACCACAATTATTGAGGGAAGAGTGTGGATTCCCCTGGAAGTTGTGATTACCAAAGCATTTGGCGAGGTGCTTGGTGGACTGGTGTCCTGGGATTATGCCAGCAAAACCTTGTCCGCTGTGGAGAGGCTGGCTGGTGCTCCTCTAAAAGAGGAAGTGGAAGAAGTCCCTGCTCCAGAACCCGAAATAACTACACCTGTTGCGCCTGCGAAAGAAGCCAAGAGGCCTAGGGTTAGAACTGTAGTGATTGACCCCGGGCACGGTGGAAAGGATCCCGGAGCAATCGGGCCTAGGGGCACCAAGGAGAAGGACGTGGTGTTGAAAATCGCCGACAAGTTAGCCAAAGAGTTGCATAAGAATCTCAAGGTAAGGGTTATCTTAACCAGGTATCATGACATTTTTCTGCCACTTGCCGAGAGAACTGCCGTAGCTAACCAGCAGAAGGCAGACCTGTTTATCAGCATTCACTGCAATGCTTCCCTGAAGTCGCGTACCAAAGGTTTTGAGATTTACTTCCTGTCTGACAAAGCATCTGATGAAGAGGCACAAGCAGTAGCCAACATGGAAAACGCAGTAATGGCTCTGGAGGAGAGAACAGAAGAGAAAAATGAGTTATCCTCAATTTTATGGTCATTAGCCATGAATGAATTTATGAATGAGTCGAGTGAACTCTGTTCGCTGGTCTCTTCCAAAGTCGACAATCACATAACAGGTATGGACAATAGAGGTGTTAAACAAGCCGGTTTTACAGTTTTGCGGGGAGCTAAGATGCCGTCTATTCTTGTGGAAGTAGGGTTCATTTCCAATCGCTCGGAAGCGAGAAAATTGAAGACTAGCAAATTTCAGAAGGAACTGGTGGAATCCGTTTGTGCGGGTGTGAAAGAATATAAGGAATTGGTGGAGAGGTGGTGAGCATAGAAGTGGAAATGGCAGAAAGGCCGGTGGGGGTATTCGACTCAGGCGTTGGTGGATTGACTGTTGTTAGCCAGTTATTCAGGATTCTTCCCCAGGAAGATATTATCTACTTTGGAGATACGGCGCACCTTCCTTACGGCTCTAAGTCTAAAGAAGCAGTAACCCGCTACTCGTTGGAAATTGCAGACTTTCTAAGGACACAGAAAGCAAAGATTATTGTAGTCGCCTGTAATACGGCTTCATCTTTTGCCCTTTCTTCTTTGACAGAAAATATAGAGATTCCGGTCATTGGTGTTATTGAACCCGGAGCTCAAGCTGCAATAGATGCTACCAGAAATTCTAAGATAGGAATTATCGGGACGGAGGGAACAATAAAGAGTAGAGCATTTGAAGAAGCACTGAAAAGGATAGATAAGAATGTAAAAGTGTTTTCTCGAGCTTGCCCGCTATTTGTTCCCCTTGTTGAGGAAGGTTGGCTCGATGAACCTGAGACTTCGCAGATTGCCGAAAAATATCTGTCTCCTGTAAAGGATGAGGGCATAGATACTCTCATTTTAGGATGTACTCATTATCCGCTTTTAAAAGAGCTCATCTCCAGAATAATGGGACAAGAAATTTCTCTCATAGATACTGCCGAAGCTACGGCCAGGGCGGTGGAGCGAAAGCTGGGGGAAAAAAACTTATTGAGAAAGGGAAGTCGTAAGGCAATATACAAATTTTTTGTCAGTGACGACCCGGATAAGTTTCTTCAGCTGGGCAGGAGGTTTCTGGGGAAGAATATAGAGAAGGCGGAAAGAGTTAATCTGGAAACGATGGAGTAAACGATGTACGAAGTTATGGTGGAGGGAAGTTTTTCGGCAGCACATAATTTGCGTGGATACAGGAAAAAATGTGAGAAATTGCACGGGCACAATTGGAAAGTAAGGGTTGCGATCCGGGGAGGAAAGCTGGATAGATGCGGTATGCTGATAGATTTCAAGGACGTGAAGGATTACCTGGAAAAGATTATACAAAAACTGGACCATAAATATTTAAACGAAATTTTGCATTTTAAAGTAACTAATCCCACTTCTGAAAACATCGCTGGATTTATTTATAATGATTTAAAGTCCCGGTTGAAAGGTTCTCAATACAGGGTGAGCAAAGTGACTGTGTGGGAGAGCGACACTACTTCGGCAACTTATTTTAAGGATAAAAAAGATGTTGAATAGATTGAGCATCAGAACGCACTCGCGGTCGGAATTAATGGATATCACGCCCTTGGTAAATGATATAGTGCATAAGAGCAAGATTGAAAATGGCGTCTGTTATGTTTTCGTTCCTCACACTACTGCCGGGATTACCATCAATGAGAATGCGGATCCCAGTGTCAGGCAGGATATTTTGGCGGAGCTGGATAAGATGGTTCCCTGGCAGGGGAATTATAGTCACCTGGAAGGGAATGCTGCTGCCCACATTAAGGCCAGTCTGGTTGGCTCCTCTGAGACAATTCCTGTAGAAAAAGGAAACCTTGTCCTGGGAACATGGCAGGGAGTCTTCTTTGCTGAATTTGATGGCCCCAGACGGAGGGAAGTCTGGGTAAAAATTACAAAAACATTGTAGAGTGACGTCCCGATGTATTAGAGCGGCCCCAAAGGGATGGGCAGGTAGAGAGTCCCGCCGTTACTTAGAGGTAGGCGCGGTAGTCCATTTCAGGAAAGACATTATCTCTATATTCGAGGTCGTTAAGATAGTCTTCGTCGATTCTGTTATTTTTTATTTCTTCATACAATCTGTTGAACTGGTGAATGTGGTTGCGCGTTCTCTTTTCAGCATATTCCACCATCCTGCCAGTGGTCATAATGAATGCCCAATCTGAGGCCTGAGCTAAAAGCAGTTCTCTGGCAGCCTGATTCAGCGCTCGCCTTTTCACTTCCCCTGCCTGCGGGTTCTCATCAGCTATTTCTACCATTCGCTCAGTAGCTTTGTGCAAGTGCCGGTAAATCCAGTCATTACTTCCGTTCAGCCAGACCTCGTTATATCCCTTATCCCCCCAGCTGGACATAGAGGGTGTTATTACCTGATTTTTTGGATTCTCATTTAAGTACTCTGAGGGAGTTATAGGTCGAAGTATGGTCTGGTCATGATAAATTTTTCGGAAAAGGAAATTCAGGAAATCGGGACCTTCGTACCACCAGTGGCCAAAGAGTTCAGCATCGTAAGGAGCCACGATAATCGGCTTACGGCCCATTAAATCGCATAAATACTCCACCTGCTTCTGTCTGTTGAACATAAAGTTTCCCGCGTGTTCAGCGGCAGTCTCCAAAGCTTCTTGGGGGAGGTACGGTTCCTTCTTATCCAGGCTCACTTTGCCCGTGATTTTATGATACTTGATTCCTACATTTCTCCTTATACCATCCGAGTGGAGATACGGACGGATGTAGTTGTAATCCAGGTCGTAACCTACATCTCTATAGAATTCCCGATAGCGAAAATCTCCAGGGTAACCTGTCTCCGCGCTCCACACCTGCAGCGAAGACTCAACGTCGCGGCCAAATGCTACTACCCCCGAAGGGCAATAGACGGGAGCAAAAACAGCATAGCGAGGTCGGGGAGTGCCGTAAATAATCCCGTGAGTGTCGAGAAAGAAAAACCGTAAATTTTCTTCTTTAAGAATTTCGTCGTCTCCTGGATTGTAGGCGCACTCGGAGAGCCAGATTCCTCTTGGCCGACGGCCAAATTTGAATAGATAGTCTCGCGATGCTATCCTTACCTGGGCTCTCACAGCGCGGCGATATACCATAAGAGGGAGAAATCCGTGAGTGGCGCAACAGGTTACGACTTCAATCTTTCCCAGGTCCTGGAATTTACGGAAAGCGTTGAGGATATTCCCATCATACTTTTCTTCGAAAATAGAGCGTGCTTCTTTTAATTTCTTCTCATACATTTGGGCAGCTTCCCGGAACTGGGGCTGTTTCTTCACTCTGATTTGTTCCTTTTCCGTTAGCTCAATCAACCTAGACAAGTGGTGCAAATATCGACTCTGGAGTAGAGGGTCGGAAAACATTGCTGCCAGGGTTGGGCTAATGGAAATGGTCAGTCTGAAATCTACTCCATCATCAATTAATCCGTCGAAAACCCTGATTAGAGGAATGTACGTTTCGGTTAGAGCTTCGTAGAGCCAGTCTTCTTCAAGGAAATCCTCGTGTTCAGGATGGCGAACAAACGGAAGATGGGCATGAAGGAGAAGACATAAGTATCCTTTTTCCATAGATTTTTCCTGGGTCGTAATCTATTGCTATTTGGATTTATGGAGGGTGCCAAGAGGGGAGCCTGCACCAAGAGGTAAGATCTCTTCCAGACGCCGGGAAAGGATTTTCATTGCCTCCTCAGTGCTCAAACCAGACTTATCGAGTTGCATCTCTTTTACCAGCTTCTCAAACTCCTCTTTTACGATCATCCATTTCTCGTCGCCGATTTCGGATACCTTCCCTTTGGGCAGGGAAACGGGATTGGAACGGGCCAGGGCGATGAACTCACCCTTCTCCGTTAAAAGTCCGATGTCGCTTAAGTAAGTACGGCCACTTTCTGGTGCCTGAAAATACCAATTACCGATTTCTGAATATACTTTCACATCAAATTGCTTATGAGCATTTTTGCCGCTGAAGATAATATCAGTCACATCATAAAATCTCAAGGTTAAGCTGCCTATGGAAAATATCTTCTCCCCTCGTTTCCTCCTGACTTCTTCTTTTTTTGCTTCAGCGATCTCCCAATAAGCATAAATCCATCTGGTATCCCGGGGCAAAAGAGCTATTTTAGTCTCTCCATAACGTTCCTGAAGCGGCGCACCCCGGTCAATGAATATACTTACCTTTTCTTCCTTTTCAGATGGAGGAGATGGCTGGAGAGAAGTCTTGGCAGTTTCTGGCTCGCTTTCTTCCTTGAAGACAATCTTTTTATACCTTTCTTTTGCCCCTTTTACTCCGTACTTACTGACCAGTCTCTGCCAGGGTGTTAATTTTCTAACCTTTTTTCTCTTTTTCATAGCATTTTATATTTACCAAATCGAAACCCTTTTGTCAAGAAATTAATTCCGCGGACACAATACCTAATTATTTTATACTTAATTATTTTTTTCTATTGTGCTTGATTGCTTCAGAATATGCTTAAGTGTGCTTACGGGGAGAGGCTAATTATTTCTATATTCCCTGATTC
>JABAOH010002871.1_pt2 | contig 22485 bp, 20 predicted proteins | sample 7062181 | NCBI WGS metagenome assembly JABAOH01 (sample SAMN14538630, study PRJNA623070) | marine sediment metagenome | biome: marine biome [ENVO:00000428]; feature: marine pelagic biome [ENVO:01000023]; material: deep marine sediment [ENVO:00002113]; isolation source: pool of 5 deep marine... | reverse complement strand
CTTCCTCTGGCGATAACGACCATCCTGCGACAGAGCATTCGACCCTTGATAAGCGCCGGCATCGCCACAGCGCCCATGGCTGAACTCTCCCTCGCGGCCTGGCCCGTGGCCTTTAGTCTGGCTAGCATGTTCTGGGGACCCACCATGGCTTTGCAGCAGATCACCGTTGCCCTCACAGAGGATAAGCCCTCTTGGCAGAAGGTCAGCCGATTCGTCGTGACCGGGGGGCTGATCCTGACCAGTGCCTTCGCCGTCATCAGTTTCTCCCCCCTGGTGTGGTTCATTCTGCGCCGGTTGTTTGGCGTGTCGGAAGCAGTGGCGATGTTCGCAGTACCGGCAACGAGGATCATGGTGCTCCTTCCGCTGGGCTATGCGTTTCACGCTCTGTTCACAGGCCTGCTCGTGAAACAAGCCTCGACTTCGACTGTACGTACGGCCAAGGCCATCAACCTCACTGTGGTTGCCATGGCCCTCTTCGCTGGCTTGAGGCTCGGCCAAGCCTACGGCTCGGTCCTGGGCGCCGCTGCCATCACTTGTGGAGCACTGGTTGAGGCCGCGTGGCTCTACTGGCGGAGCCGGACGACCGCCAGGACGCTGAGTATCAGTGCAGAAGGCGAGGCTGCCACCTAGCGGACGCATGGTGGGATGGCTACTGCGAGTCCAGCACAGCTCGGCGCCAGTAGCCTCTGGGAGTGGATGAGCCTCTCAGCTAGCGACGTTCGTGACTCAGGCGGAGGGCCAGGAAATGTGCCCCTACNNGAGCCTCTCAGCTAGCGACGTTCGTGACTTGGGCGCAGGGCCAGGAAATGTGCCCCCACACCCTGCAGCCGCAACTTCACCTTCGTCCACCAGCAAGGTATAATAGGAAGTGGGTGACCATGGGTCTAAGATCGTTCTTGGAGAAGACAGAGCAGGCAGGTGGCTTGACGACCATCCAGGCGGAGGTCGATCCCCGTCTCGAGATGGCGAAGATCATCAGCGGTAGGGAAAGCGAACCGCTGCTCTTCACGAAGGTCAAAGGCCACGCGTATCGGGTTGCGGCCGGTGTGTGCGCAGCGCGTGGGCATTTCGCCCTCGACCTGGACGTGGACGCAAGTCAACTTCTGTTCACCATGAGCGAGGCCCTGGCCAATCCGGTACCGGCTGAGATAGTGGATGTAGGCCCGTGTCAGGAGGTGGTGGAGAAGGAGGTCAATCTGGATGGCCTGCCCATCCTGACCCACCTGCCCCAGGATGGAGGTCCCTATATCACAGCCAGCGTGGTGACCATCAAGGATGCCCAGTACGGGCGCAATGTTTCCATCCATCGCTTGCTTCAGTTGAGCCCTCGGGAGCTTGTGGCTCGGGTGGTTGAGGGCCGAGGGACGGACACGGCCCTGAAGAAGTCCAACGCCGAGCTGGAAGCCGCCATCTGCATCGGCAATCCGCCAACGGTCCTTCTGGCGGCAGCTATGTCCCCTCCTCCCGGTGTTGATGAGTTCAGCATCGCCAATGCCCTGCGCCCGACACCCCTGGTGAAATGCCTGACCGTCGATCTTGAGGTCCCTGCTGACACGGAGATCGTCCTAGAAGGTCGAATCACCACTCGCACGGCGCCTGAAGGGCCTTTTCTCGACCTGACAGGGACCATGGATATTGTACGGGAGGGCCGCGTCCTGGAGATCAGTTGCATTACCCATCGCCGCGACCCGATCTATCAAGCCCTGCTGCCCGGCGGACTCGAGCACAAGCTGCTGATGGGCTTGCCCCGTGAACCGACTATCTACGCCGAGGTCAGCAAAGTGTGTCGTTGTCTGAAGGTGTTACTGACACCAGGAGGCTCGTCCTGGTTGCACGCCGTGGTGCAGATACAGAAGAGGGAAGCCGACGATGGCCGCCGTGCGATAGAGGCTGCTTTCCAGGGGCATAGCTCACTGAAGCACGTAGTGGTGGTCGATGAGGACGTAGACATCCACGATCCGCATGACGTTGAATGGGCCATCGCTACCAGATTCCAGGCTGACAGCGATCTGGTAGTCTGGGAGGATCAGCCCGGAAGTTCTCTCGACCCGTCTGCTGTACACATCCCTGGGCAGAAGACGCGGACCGCCAAGATGGGCCTGGACGCCACCATCCCCTGGCGAAAACCTTCCGGCGAGGCATTGTCTGCAGCAGAGCGAAAGGCCTTCGAAAGAGTGAGCTACGAGGAGTAGACAATTCGCATGCGTCTGACACCCGAAGAAGAGGCCCTGCTGGCCGGCGACCAAGGCACCGCCGTCAGAAAGGCGATGGAGATCGTTGTGGCCCTGGGCAGAATCTACGAAGCCGAAGAACTGGTCCCAGTGACCAGCGTGCAGGTGGCCGGCGTCGGTTATAGTAATCTGGGCGACGCAGGATTGCAGTTCATCCGAGAGTGGGCAGATTCGGGTGCCAGAGTGAAGGTTCCAGCCACCCTCAATCCCGCCGGAATGGACCTCAACGCGTGGCGAGAGCTGGGGATCCCCGAGGAGTATGCCAGGCGCCAGCTGGAGATCATCGAGGCCTACGGTACCATGGGCATCGCGCCCAGTTGCTCATGCACTCCTTATCTGGTGGGACGCACTCCTTCGCTTGGCGACCATCTCGCGTGGAGCGAATCGTCTGCAGTGAGTTACGCCAACTCTGTGCTAGGCGCTCGCAGCAACCGCGAGGGAGGCCCCAGCGCCCTGGCCGCAGCGATAACGGGACGGACAGCAAGGTACGGCCTCCATCTAGAGCACAATCGTCTGGCTAGCCACCTGATAGAAGTGGAGTGTGCCCTGGAAACCGTTGCCGATTTCAGTGCCCTGGGCTACATGGTGGGACAAAAGGTGGGCAGCGCAGTGCCCTACTTCCGCCTGAAATCACATAGCAAGCCTGAGTTGGAGCAACTCAAGGCTCTCGGGGCGGCCATGGCCGCCAGTGGGGCCGTCGCCCTCTATCACATACAAGGCGTCACGCCCGAGGCGCAGATGGGAATGACTCTGGCCGATGGTGCACGGAGAATAGCCATCGAGGATCTCGACGAGGGATATGAAGCACTGGATGGCTCAGCCCAGGACATCGATCTGGTGTGGATCGGCTGCCCTCACGCCTCGCTGATCGAGATACAGGAAGTGGCTGAGCTACTGAAAGGCAGAAAGCTGGCAACCGAGCTTTGGATCACCACCGCACGAGAGATCACCAGCGCTGCAAGAGCAAACGGGTTGGCGCAGATGATCGCGTCCTGCGGTGGCAAACTGGTGGCGGACGCCTGCATCATTGGAGCGCCTGTACGAGAGATGGGCTTCAGAACCTTGGCCACCAACTCTGCCAAAGGCGCTTTCTATCTCCAGAGCCATCTGGGCCTTGAGGTCAGGTTTGGCTCGTTGTCGCGATGCGTGGAGGCCGCCCTTACAGGGAGATGGCCAGCATGAGGCTCACCGGGAGAGTGATCAAGGAAGGCCATGCACAGGGCGAAGCGCTCGTCTCCCAGGAGCCGATAGGCTTCTTTGGCGGTGTGGACCCAGAGACGGGCGCGGTGATCGAGCCTGGACACGAACTCGAGGGAAAGACCATTGGCGGCAAGGTCCTCGTCTTCCCCACCGGTAAGGGCAGCACCGTGGGCTCCTACACCATGTACCGCCTGCGCAAGAACGATGTAGCACCCGCCGGGATCATCAATGCCCAGAGCGAAGCCGTGGTAGCGGTGGGTGCCATCATCTCAGATATTCCCATGGTGGATCAGATCGACATCTCTCGCGTGGCGACCGGTATGAAGGTGGCGATCAAGGGCCGTATAGTCGAGGTGAACGAAGACAGCGGCTAGCGATGAAGACGACCCCCATGGCCATCGAGATGGAGGACTAACTCGGCATTCACGACTCTCGGGTGTCGCGCGGCCAGGGTGGGCTGCGATTCGCTGGGACTCCCCGCCGCCTGTGACGTAGATGTGCAACGACTTGAGCAAGTGCAGCAGCACTCTCCTCCCTTGACCTCCACGCACCGCGGAATGGGCGATCAAGTGGGACAGATGCACGACTCGCACGGAGCGGACGAGCGTCAGCTACTGGTGAAGCACTTAGGCGCCGCCGTCTCGGGGGAGACAGAGCTGGACTTGCCGCCGGAGGAAAGTGTTGGCAACATGCGTGTGCTCGATGCACTGGTGGAGGCTGCGCGCAGCGGCAAGACAGTGGTCTTGAGTGGAGACTGCCCAGGAGTCCCAGACGCTTAGCCCAGATACCCCAGACCTCTCAACCGTTCCTTGATCTCCTCCTCCGCTTCCTCGGTGTATCCCGTTTCGCGGAGTTCCCTCGACGATTCCTCGTCGCCGTGCACCACGGGAACCCGTGTTTGATACTCCTCGGAGAAGACCTCGGTCAGCGGACGGCCGTCCATGTCTCGAGGGATAGCCGATCCCATGGTGTAGAGAATCGTGGGGGCCAAGTCTTCAATGGCTGCACCCTCTATCGTCGCGCCCTCTCTGATGCCCTTGCCAGCCATGATCAGGAGACCATAGTCGCGGTGCATGCCAGAATAGCGGTATACCGTGTCCACGGTGGTGCTGGAACCGAAGTCGGCCAATCCGAAGAAGATGTTCCTCTCATCCCGAGGGTGCAATGTGAGATCGGGCGCCCGGTCCAGATAGGGACCGTGATAGATATCCTCCTTCTTCAGGATCTCGCCAATAAGTGGTTCGCCTGTCCGTGGATCGACGAACTGCCGGGCCAGGTGAATGATTTCCTCCCTCACCTCTTCGTACTCCTGGCCTGGGTTCACCAAACCTTCAGGCTCCCTGCCTTTCACGTTGAGATAGATGGAGCCCAGGTGGCGTCCAAACGAATAGGCCTTCGAGCGCGACCAATCCACGTCCAGGAAGGAAAGGAACACCAGCTTCATCAGGTAATCCATCGAGTAGAGACCCTTGTATTCGGCGTGCTTGGCCAGCCCGATTCTGTCGGCGACACGATGGACGTTGCGCAGTGTGAACCCTCTCTTGAACAGTCGATACTTGAGAGCTCTCCAGGGATCGCGCCTCAGCCGCAGCAGCCCCACGTCGAGGAGCCAGTTATTGAGCACAATGAAGTTATGGGCTGGTCCCATCCCGTGGTCGGAAAGCACGATGACCAGCGTATCGTCATCAACTCTGTCGACAATCTCGCCGATCTTTTCGTCCACTTTCTGGAAGTATCCCACCACCGGTCCGCTCTTGTCAGTACCGTCTCCGGCTTCTCGCCACGGATGCCCGGGGTCAAGATAGTGCCACAGCTGATGCAAAACGCGGTCCGTGTCGAAGATGACGACCATGAAGAAGTCGGAGGGGTGTGTGTCCATCAGGTACGAGACAGTCCTGGATCGAAGGTTCAGCAGCTCATCGCACGCCTTCCAGAAATCATCACGGCGGGACTCGGCAAAGGTCTCTGTCGGATAGATGGTGTAGTACCCAATCTCGTCCTTCAGTTGCTGCGATAGCTCTGGTGGATAGGTGAAATCCTGCGCTGAGTAGGGCGTCATCCAGCCGCTGATCATGAAACCATCGACCTCCTCCACAGGGTAGGACATGGGCACATTGACTATCCCCACTCTCCTACCCTGATCGGAAAGGAGCTTCCAGATGGCAAGGCCGTCTCGTCTGCTGGCGTTGACTGGGGGAAAGACGTAACTGTCCTCCTCGCGGTAGAGAAAATCGTAGATGCCGGTCTTGCCGGGATTCTTGCCGGTCATGAAGGTGGACCACGAAGGGCCAGAAGTCGGAGGTGTCGTCGATCTGAGTTGGCCCACCGCTCCTCGCTCCATGAGGCCGCTCAGATTGGGGAGCCTACCCTCTGCGGCCCATGACTCTATGATGTTCAAAGGAACACCATCCAGACCTATGACCAGCACCTTCGCGTCAGAACCCATACTCTCCTCGCTTACTCGTCGCTGGCGTGGGAATAGTACTCGATGGCCGTGCCAGTGTCGAAGATGCCCCCTCCTACCTCTCGGACCCTGAAGGCCTGGTAGGTGGTGGTGGCAGCGATGATCAAGAGAAACGCCACCACTCCCATCACGACCCGTGCAATGCCTACCTGGTCCGCCACAGTCCCCACCAGGAGCATGATTGGTATAGCCACCATGTTCGCCAGCAGGAAGTAGACAGCAATAACGCGCCCCCTGAGCTCGGGCGGCGATTTCTCCTGAAGAAGAGTCTCCGAGGGTATGGCCACCAGAGCGATCTCCGCCCCTAAAGTCAGGGATAAGAGCATGACTGCGGGCACCTTGGGAAGCGTCAACCAGAGGGGAAGATCGAAGCCCGCCAGACCGAACCCAAACAGGGTCAGAACCATGGCCGAGAATCCGACGCTCGACATCACCTCCCTGCGGAACTTGTACCCAAAGCGCCCTATCAAGAACGTATTTGCCAGCATGCCCACACCCGCGGGTGCAAATACGAAGATCGCATCTTCGGGCAGCATCCCCAGCACCCGAGTAGCGTAGCCTGGAGCAATCATGGCCATCATCAACAACAGTGTCGTAGTCATGGTCAGCTGGGCCAGGGCGATTTGTATCGGTCTCCTGCTAGCCACGTAGCGCCACCCCGCGCGCAACTCTTCCCACACCCTCTTCAGCATGGAGGCACCAGCCTCAACGATCAATTTCGGCTTGTCACGCGGTATGCGAGATACCAGCACCGAAGCCGTCAGATACATGAGAGCGACGATGCCAAACGCACCTTTGATTCCCAGCAGCTTCACCGTCAGGGGAGCCACAATCACCAAACCCACGACCTGCGTGCCGATGAGAGTGAGGTTGAAAAGGGCGTTGGCCGTCAGAAGCCGCTCTTCTCCCACCAGCAAGGGAATGGTAGTGGCCTCGGCGGGAGCGAAGAACTGGCCAATGGCCGAGGAGATGAAGGTCACTGCGTAGATGACCAGCAGCAGCGACCATCCGCCGAGTCTGTCCAGCACCAGGATATACGTCGTAACGGTGAGCACTCGTATGCCGTTACTGGCCAGCATGACCAGCTTGTTGGACAGACGATCAACTGCAATGCCGGCCACGGAACTGAGCAACACCGCTGGCAGGCTGAAGGACAGAATCATGATGGCCATATGGGCGGTGGACCGTGTGAGCGTCTCGATGAGGACGATCTGAACGAAGTGGATACCGTTCTGCGCCGTCTGGGAGGCGATCTGTGCCATCCAGAGGGTAAAAAAGTTCTGGTTGCGGATGACGCCGGTGAAGGTTCTGTCTTGTCTCATACGTCGTGCCCCATAGCAGGGAACGCCCTCGGTTGGGACACGAAGGTCTTGACTCGCTTCTCGAACTCGCGTCTTGGCAGGAGCACCCTCCGGCCGCACTTCAGGCATTGGATGCCGATGTCAGCGCCCAAACGCACCACACGCCATTCGTAGCTACCGCAGGGGTGTTTCTTGCGAAGTCTAACGACGTCGTTCAAGTGAACGTTCATCACCATAGGGGTGGTCTCTCCTCAACAACCCTTCATTGTACCACACAAACCCTCCGAGGGCGAATTCTTTACCTTACCTCGGTTTTCAGGTATGATATTATGTCAGCAATCTCTGTGTCAAGGAAAGTTGGTGGTCCATGTTCGGCTTCGATTTGACAAGCTTCATCGCCATTATCGTCGCGGTTCTGATCGCCATCGATGTGCACGAGTGCTGTCACGCCTGGATGGCAGCTCAGATGGGCGACCCTACCGCAAGGGATCTCGGGAGGGTGTCTTTGAACCCCATAGTGCACCTTGACCCGCTGGGCACGCTGATGATATTCCTCACCGCCCTCACAGGTTTTGGCATCGGTTGGGGAAAGCCAGTCCCTGTAGATCCCTACAGGTTGCGATATGGGCCCCGGACAGGGATGGGTATTGTGTCTCTCGCCGGGCCTTTGGCTAACCTGACCACGGCCACTGTGCTGGCGATACCGTTCAGATTGGGATTGGGCATACTTCCCGACTTGCTGGTGCAGTTTCTGTTCATCGTCTCTATGGTCAATATCGGTTTGGCGATCTTCAATCTGCTGCCTGTGCCGCCCCTGGATGGCTACGGCGTGTTGATGGGAATCTTGTCCAGTATCAGGGCTCCCTGGGCCCACCGTTGGTCATACACTCTTGCACGGTACGAACGCTATGGGCCCATGATACTACTCCTGGTGATCATAGCGAATCGATACATCCCGCTGTTCAGCTGGATCATCTACCCACCCTACCTGCTGATCAGACGGTTGTTGCTGGGAGTGTAAGAAACTTGGGGGCCGGCTATCGCGTGCGCCAGTTTGCCCTGGCCCTGGGAGCCACCATCAATCCCCAGGAGCAAGATGCCGCAGGCGAGTACCTGGATGGAGCACAGCTGGAGTTGTTTCGTAGTATGTCCTCCATCGATCAGCACCACTGTCTGGCCGTGTGCGGGAGCCTTCTCGAAGACGGGGAGAAGGACCCCTCTCTGCTGACGGCTGCGCTGCTCCATGACGTGGGTAAGACCGTCGGCCCGGTGCGCATCTGGCATCGAGTGATCGCCGTCCTGACCAATGCTCTGGCCCCGCGTCTCTGGGAGGCGGTCGATGAGAAACCGGGGACCTGGCGGTATCCTCTCTACGTACACCACAAGCACGCTGGCTTGGGCGCGGCACTCGCGCAAGAGGGAGGCTGCTCGCCTGAGGTGGTGTGGCTGATCGCGCATCATGAGGATGAACCGCGACAGGATGGGCGCGGTAGTAAGAAGAGAAGACTCTTGGCGGCCCTCCAGGCCGCCGATGCAGCAAATTAGATTCCAGTGTCACCTATGTAGGAGGTCCAAATGACTGAACCCCAAGTTGCCATCATCGGATTGGGTCGGACCGGCTCCTCTATTGGATTGGCCCTGCGAAGAGCCGAGCCACAGTTCGATATTGTGGGCCATGACAAGGACCGCGCCGTCTCCAGAGAGGCCCACAAACTGGGCGCCGTTGTCAAATGGGAAGGGAACCTGATCTCCGCCATCGAGGAGGCTGATCTGGTGATCATCGCCACGCCACTGATGGCTATCAGGGAGATACTCGAGGCCACAGGTCCCTACCTGAAGCCGGATTGCGTACTCACCGATACAGCGAATGTAAAGGGCCAGGTTCTCGAGTGGGCCGACGAACTTCTGCCGGACACCGCCCACTTCGTAGGTGGTCACCCCATGATTGGGGTGAGCGCCACAGATGGAGATGATGCCACGCCGGACCTCTTCGTTGGCTCGACGTACTGCCTCGTGCCGTCCGGCACTGCCCACCCGGCGGCCATCGAGCTTGTAACCAGCATGGTTCGTGCGCTGGGGGCAGAGCCCTTCTTCCTCGACGTTGCTGAGCACGACGGTCAGGTGGCCGGGGTCGAACATCTTCCGCTGATTCTCGCCACGGCCCTGCTAATGACTACCGCTGAGGCCCCTTCGTGGAGAGATCTGCAGCGGCTGTCCGGATCTGCCTTCTGGCGCGCGACTCAATTCCCTTCGCCAGATCCGGCTGTCAATCGAAGCATCTGCGTCGCGAATCGCGAGAACATCTCTCGCTGGATTGACCCCTACATCGACAGTTTGAGACACCTCCAGCAGAAACTCGCCGACGCTGACGATGACACGTGGGAAGAACTGTTCACAGTGTTGACGGACACTCGAGCACGCTGGATGGCAGGCAGGGGCACACCGGAGGAGGAAGCAGCGAGGGTGGAGATGGATGAACTCCGAGGTATGAGGACCTTCGGCGCAATGTTCGGCCTTAGCCAGTTCCGAGATCTCAGAAAGAAACTCGAACAACGAGAGCCCAAGTGAGATGGCGTACACCTACATCCTGCAATGTGCCGACGGGACTCTCTACACCGGCTGGACCACGAACCTTGAGCGCAGGGTTCGAGCGCATCTGGCTGGAAAAGCGAGTAGATATACTAGAGCCCGGCTGCCCGTTACTCTGGCATATCACAAGGAATATCCCACGTCTCGAGAGGCTCGACAGCACGAGGCCGAGATACGCAGGCTATCTCGCGAGAAGAAGCTGAAGCTAGTCAGCAGTTCAGCGTCTTGATTTTCGCGGACGGCGGGCTGCGGAGACGTGGACCGAAGTCCAGCGGGGACGCTGTTGAAGAATACGCACGAGATCACTCAGCCTTGACCACCGAGCCGCAATAGGGACACTCTGCGGACGAAGGTCCGACCCAGTCCGCTTCACTCTCCTTGATGGGCCCCCCACAGTGGGGACACTTGCCGGGCAACTCGCCCCGCCTGGCCCTGGCCCGCTCCAGGGCGGGCAGTTGCTTCAAGTCACGCTCCAACGCTTCGGCTTCAGCCTGGCGTCCCTTATTGCGCAGGACCTGCACCATTTTCTCGCCCAGCAGCTTGGCCGCGCCAGGCCGATCAGCCAGTTTGAAGAGGTCCAGAGCCTTCTTTCCCCTGTCGTAGGCCTGATCGATGTTTTCCAGCCTCACGTAGCAGCGAGCAGCCTGCGCCGTCAGATGGGCGGCCTGAAAGATCTTGCCTCGCTCCTCGGCTTCCTCCGCCAGATTCTCGAATGCCTGAGCAGCCTCTTCGAACTTCCCTTGGTCGAAGACGCTCATCGCCCTCCTGACAGGTTCAGGGACGGACCTTCCTGGAGGGATTGGTCGTCTGCGCCGAAGATCTCTTACCCATCGAAAAGCTCTCCTTCGAAACACGGTTGCCCTCCGTTGTCGCCGCGCCCCCGATCAGCGCGTCGTCCTCAATCTGCGGCGCACCATGCAGGTGAACACTCGGGTGTGTGGATCGATGTATATCTCGCCTCCGTGCTCCCGCCTTCCGGCCCTACTCGTCACCCACCGTCTGGCGCAGCACAAAGGCACCGATCACGCGTGGCCCCGCGTGTGTAGCCAGCGCTGGGCCTGCCTCCGAGATTGTAATCTGTTCCACAGGGAAGCCGGTCGAGGCAGCCAACGTGTGCGCAAAGCTTGTCGCATGGTCCAGAAGCCGGGTGTGGAGTATTCCCAGCTTTTCGACCGGTGACCAAGAGATCACCTCCGCCTGGATCCTGTTCAAAGCCTTCTCGTACGAACGCTGTGTCGCCAGGAGATCTAGCTCACCGTCCACCATCTTGAGCATGAGCTTGACATCGAAGGCCTTCATCATCCGACCCAGAATCGGCATGACTTTCGCCACTCTGCCGCCTCTCCTGACGTACTCCACGGTGTCCACAACAGCGAAGAGCCTGGTCCTTCTGGACATATCACGCAGCAGAGCGGTAATGTCCTCCAATGCCATCCCTTGCTCGGCGGCCTCCACCGCAACCTTGACCTGCCAAGCCAGGCCGGCAGACACGCTGAGGGAATCAACCACGGTTACGCTGTCGCCGAACCTTTGAGCGGCTGCCCAGGCGCTGCTATAGCTTCCGCTGTGATGGCTGGTGAGGGTTAGACACAGCACGTGGCATCCCTCATCCACCAAGGGGGCAAAGGCTTCCTCGAAGGCACCTACGGACGGTTGCGAACTAGTGGGCCAATAGGGACCTTCGGCCTTCTCCCAAAATCCGTCATGGGAGAGCTCCCCATCGAGGTACGTCTCAGGCCCAAAGCTGACCGCCAGAGGAACCAGAACCACCCCCAAACGATTTGCCTCAGCCCTGGACAAGTCACAACTGCTATCGGTCACGATCCCTATCTTGCTGCCGTCCATCACCCCCCTTTCACAGGCCGTCCGAACACCAGGTAGCCGGTGTGGGCCACCATACGGTCTTCGGGCCGCAGGCGAGCGGGCACAGTCTTGTAGTGCCTCAGCAGTATCTCGCTCACCTCCAGATCCACAAAACTCTCGTCCTGCAACCTGTCCAAGAGCGCCGACACTTGATTGGCGGTCGGCACCAGAGCTCCGAAGAACCCTCCCCCGGCCAGGGCTTCCTTTGCCTGGCCAACGTAGAACTGCGGCTCCCTCACATCCATGAACAGGGCGTCAATCTCCCTCTCGTCGAATCCCTCGGCGATGCCTCGACACTTCAGCTCTACGTACTGTAACAAGTCCAACTCCGAGAGGTTACGTCTGGCCACCTCGATCATGTCCTCTCTCCGCTCATAGGAGAAGACCTTGCCTGTGGGCATCACGCTTTGTGCCAAGGCTATGGTCATCGCACCACTACCCGTGCCCGCCTCGATAACCCTCGTCCCGGATACGATGTTCATCTTCAGCAGCGCATAGCCGCTCTCTTTGGGATAGATGATCTGACTCTCACGCCTGGCATTCATAATCAAGTCGTGGACGGAAGGGCGCAGAAGGTAGAAGGCGTGTCCAAGATGGGAGGTCAACTGGCTTCCCAGGGGTCGTCCCAGGATGTCATCGTGTCTGATGAAGCCCCGGTGCGTGTGGAGCTCATCTCCGGGCCTAAGACGGACTATGAATCGCTTCCCGTCTTTGCCCAGCAGGAGCACCAGGTCTTCTTCTTCCGCCACGGTCATTTCTCAGTCGATTCCTATCCAGATGCGAGAAGAATGGGCGGGACAGGACTCGAACCTGCGACCTCTTCCTTGTAAGGGAAGCGCTCTCCCAACTGAGCTACCCGCCCTCGTGGTTCACATTATACCATGGGATGAAGAGGTAGTCAATCAGCCCAACCGCCCTCCGTTCCCGGCCTTCGCATCGCTCACATGGTCTCGGGCGCACTTACACCCATGAGAGCCAGGACCCGGGCCAACACTATCTTCGCCGCAGCTACCAGCTTCAACCGTGCCTTGTTAAGGGGCATGTCCTCGGGGATCGACGAGACCACCCGGCACTGCTTGTAGAACGGATGGAAAGCACCGGCCAGCTCCTGAGCATAGTACGGCAGATAGTGGGGGCTCAGGCTCGTCACGCACTGCTCGAGTACCTCGGGCAAGCGAAGCATCTGGCGGATCAATGCCAACTCCGCAGGGTGACCCAACAGTGACACATCACCATCACCGAAGTCTATTCCTTGACCATAGCGGAGAATGCTCGCTATGCGGGCGTGCCCGTATTGCACATAGTACACGGGGTTCTCGGCGGATTGTTCCTTCGCCAGATCCAGGTCCAGGTCCATCTGACTATCGGCCGCGCGGCCCAAAAGGAGGAAACGCACGGCATCCGCACCAATCTCCTCCAGGACCTCGCGCAGGGTGATGATGTCCCCCGTTCGCTTGGACAGCCGCACTATCTCGTCACCCCGCCTCAAGGTCACCAACTGATAGACGATGAGGATCAGGTTATCCGGGTTTATGCCTATCGCTCTCATGGCCGCCTTCATCCTGGGCACGTGCCCCTGATGGTCGGCGCCCCAGACGTCTATCACTCGGTCGAAACCCCGCTCTACGAACTTGTCATAGTGATAGGCGATGTCCGAAGCCAGGTATCCTGGTTCGCCGTCCGATCGGATGAGGACGTTATCCTTGTCATCACCCAGTTCGCTGGAGGTAAACCAGACCGCTCCCTCCCGCTCCGCCACATGGCCTTCCTCACGCAGCATGGCCAAGACGCGGTCGAAGAGCCCACTGTCATATACGCTGCGCTCGGAAAACCACCGATCATAGGTGATGCCCATCAGGCCCAGATCATCCTTGATCGAAGCCAGCATCCTCTCCAGGCCTATCTCATAGATCCCATCCACCGCCTGCTCGCGGGGCATGCCCAGGAACCTGTCACCTTCCTGGCGAGCAATGGCATCCCCCAACCCAACCATGTAGGCGCCGCGATAGCCATCGTCGGGAATCGGCTCGTCGCGGCCCAGGGCTTGAGCATAGCGAGCATATAGTGTCTCGGCAAACAGCCTCATCTGAGTGCCTGCGTCGTTGACGTAGTATTCCCGCTGCACATCGTAGCCCGCTGCCTCCAGGACATTGGCCAGGCTGTCGCCTATCACGGTATTTCGTCCAAAGCCCACGTGCAAAGGTCCCGTGGGGTTGGCGCTCCCATACTCAACCTGCACCTTTTGTCCTTCGCCCAGGCTCAGATTCCCATATCTGTCCCCAGCTGCCAGTATCTCCTCTACCTGTCGCACCAACCACTGGTCGTCGAGAGTGAAGTTGACAAAGCCGGGTTTGGCCACCTCCACCTTGGAGAGGAAGTTTGTCTTGGGGATCCGAGCTGCAATGGCCTCCGCTATGCGCAGAGGGGACGTGCGGGCCATTCCAGCCAACTGCATACCTGCGGTGGTCGCGTAGTCGCCATGCTCCTCGCGCTGCGGGCGCTCCACAGTCAAGGGCGGGAGATCAAACGGAGGCAAGTCTCCAGCTTCCTGAGCCGATACGACGGCCTCTCGAACCAGAGACTCGATTCTGTGTAGTGGTTGCTCAACCATGGCTAGGCCTGGTAGGCCTCCATCCGTTCCCAGTTCCTGCCGACTTTCAGATCTACCTTCAGCGGAGCATCCAGAGCCCAGGCATTCTCCATGGTGGAACCTACCAGATGGGCCACAGGCTCGACCTCCTCGCGAGGAACCTCCAGCACCAACTCATCATGGACCTGGAGAATCATGCGCGCGGCCCAGTCCTTCTCCTTAAGGGCACGATGCAAGCGCACCATCGCTATCTTCAGGATATCAGCGGCCGAGCCTTGAATGGGCATGTTGATCGCCTCTCGCTCAGCAGCGCGCTTCACTCCAGAGTGAGCCCGGCTCGTGGATTGCAGTTCTGGGAAGTAGCGCCGACGCCCCAACAGGGTCGATACGCAGCCCTGCTCTCGGGCCTCCTCCTTGGTCCGTTCCACATACTCCTGCACGTGCTCGTAGCGGCCGAAGTAGTTGGCGATGAACTCGCGGGCCTCTTCCACCGACAGATCTGTTCTCTGGGCCAGCCCGTACTCGCCCATGCCGTAGATGATGCCGAAGTTGATGATTTTGGCGATGCGACGCATCGCCGGGGTCACCGCATCGAGAGGCACCTGGAAAACCGTGGAGGCAGTGCTGGCATGGATGTCCTCGCCGCGAGCGAAAGCTGCGAGCAACTCCGGATCCTGTGAGATGTGGGCCAGGATGCGCAATTCCACCTGAGAGTAGTCTGCCCCCAGCAGCATCCACCCCTCCTGAGCCACGAAGGCACCGCGCACGTGGCGACCCAACTCGGTCCGGACCGGGATGTTCTGCAGATTGGGGTCACTGGAAGAAACGCGGCCCGTCACCGTGCCTGTCTGGTTATAGGAGGTATGCACACGCCCGGTGTCCCTATTCACGAGTAGGGGCAAGGCATCCACGTAGGTGGACTTGATCTTGGTCAGTTGTCGATGCTCCAGAATCAGGTCGATGATGGGGTGTAGATCCTTGAGTTCCTCCAACACGCTCGCCCTCGTCGAATAGCCTGTCTTCGTCTTGGCCTTGCCAGGCAAACCCAACTCCTCAAAAAGGACCTCGCCCAGCTGCTGAGTGGAGCTAACGTTGAACGGATGGCCTGCCAGGTCCTGGATTTCCTTCTCCAGAGCTTGGATGCGCTGATGCATGCCCCTCGAGATCTGCATCAACTCGTCCGTGTCCAGGGCAACGCCCGCCATCTCCATGGCCATCAGCACTTCAACTATGGGCATCTCCACGTCAAGGAACAGCTCCCATTGCTCACGTTGCCGCAACTCCTGCTCCAGTACCGACACCAGCCGCAGGGTCGCATCAGCGTCAGCTGCTGCGTAGGCAGCCGCATCACTGATGGACACCTGGGCCAATGTAATCTGATCGCGACCTTTGCCGATGAGGTCGGTGATCGGCTTCATCTCCAGACCGAGCTTGCTCCAGGCCAGGTCCTTCAGACCGAACCCTCGCCGCGAGGGCTCAATGAGATAGGCGGCAATCATGGTGTCGAAATCCAACCCTTTTACGGCAATGCCGTGGCGAGCCAATACGGTGAGGTCATACTTACCATTGTGGGCCGCCTTGGAAATGCCCGCTTCCTCCAGCACGGGCCGCAGGCGCTCGACGACGAGCCTCATGGGAAGTTGCCCCCCCACGTCCTGGGCCAGCAAGTGCCCTACAGGCACGTAGAACGCCCGCCCGGCCTCTGTCGCGAAGGAGAGGCCCACCAACTCTGCTTTCATGGCGTCCGGACTCGTGGTTTCCACATCGAGGGCGATTCGTTTAGACCGCGAGAGCTCATTCAGCAACGAGGTCAGTTGTTCTTCTTCGACCACGGCGGTGTGCTCTCCCGCTTCCAGGGGCGCCTGGGCGAAAAACGTCATCTGCTGAACCTGCTCTCTGTCGCTCTCAGGCAGCCGCTGCACGAGACTCCTGAACTCCAACTCTCGGAAGAGAGCCATCACCTTGTCCCGGTCATAATCGCTGGTACGGCACTTTTCCAGATTCAACTCTATGGGCACGTCGGTGACAATGGTCGCCAAACGCTTGCTCAGCAGGGCTTGTTCCTGCTGGCCGTCCAGCGCCTTTCTCGCCCGGGAGGAGTCTATCTCATCCAGATGCGCGTATATCTCCTCGATACTGCCATACCTCTGAATCAGTTGGCGGGCTGTCTTGTCTCCCACGCCTGCCACACCAGGGATGTTATCTGACTTATCACCCACCAGGCCCTTATAGTCCGCCAGAAGGGAGGGATCTATGCCGTATTTTTCTTTGACGGCTTTCTCATCGTACAGCTTCGCGTCCGAGAACCTCTGCCGGTGGCCTCCTGGAGTTACTACTCTCACCGTAGGTGACACCAACTGCAGAGTATCGTTGTCGCCAGTGACGACGACAGTGTCCAGGTCCCGATCGGTGGCCTGTTGGGCCAGGGACCCTATGAGATCATCGGCTTCATAGCCGGGAACCTCGAAGATGGGGATGTTCATCACCCGGACAACCTCGCGGACGCGCTCCATCTGGCTGCGCATCTCCTCACGCATGGGCGGGCGATGGGCTTTGTACTCTTCGAACTCCTCGTGGCGGAAAGTGGCTGCGGGGGCGTCGAAAGTGACAGCGATGAAATCTGGCTTCTCCTCCTGCAACGCGCGAAGAAGCATCATGGTAAAGCCATACACCGCGTTCGTCAATTCGCCCTTGGAGGTGGAGAACCCATCCACCGGCAAGGCAAAGAAGGCGCGATAGGCAAGAGCATGTCCGTCCACGAGCACCAGTTTCTTCGCCATCCGACCATCGCCTCCTGGGGATCTGGAGTGATTGTAACTGACTTAGCGTTCAGAAGCCAATAAATGAGTGTCTACTGGGCTCCTTCCATCAACCCTCGATTGTAGGCAAACAGCGCTGGGATGCCACCCGTGTGCCAGAACATCACCGTTTGCGGCCGCCCGAAGACGCCCTTGCGTATCAGGTCGAGCAACCCAGCCATGGCCCGGCCGGTGTAGACCGGGTCCAGCAGGATTCCTTCTGTGCTGGCCACTAGCCGGATTGCCTCGCGCTCTGCATCCCCCAGTACGCCATAGCCTCCCCCAACGTAGTCGTCGTGGACTACGATGTCAGCCTCATCGAAGCTCAGGTCCTGTCGCAGAAGCTCGGCCGTCGCAAGCGCTAGTTCTCGCAGGATCTCTCTCAAGCCCCTTTTCGTCTTGGCCACACTGATACCAACGACCTGCCCCTTGAAGCCCAAGGACTTGGCTCCGACCATAATGCCCGCTTGGGTGCCTCCCGAGCTCGAAGCGAAGACGACGGCATCCACATTGAGCGCCAATTCCTCCAATTGCCCGAGTAACTCCTCCATGGCCGCCACGTAGCCCAGGGCACCCGTCGGATTGGAGCCTCCCACAGGAATCGCGTAGGGGTGGCGACCAGCGGTTTCTTCTTCCACCGCGATCTCTATCATCATCTCGTGCAGAGGCCTATCGCCTGTCCACCGGACCCGAGCACCCAGCAAGTCGTCGAGCAACAGATTGCCGTTCCAGTCTCTGGGAGGAGACCCTTGAAGAATGAGAATCGAACGAAGCCCATGCATCGCAGCTGCCGCCGCCGTTTGCCGAGCATGGTTCGATTGCGGAGCGCCAGCGGTGAGCACGGTGTCGGCGCCCTCGGCCAGGGCCTCGGCAATGAGGAACTCGAGTTTGCGCGTCTTGTTCCCTCCGGTGGCCAGTCCGGTCTGATCATCCCGCTTGACGAAGAGCCGGGGCCCGCCCAGCTCCTGTGACAGGCGTTTCATCTCCACCACTGGTGTAGGCAGGTAGGCAATTGGCACCCGAGGAATCTCGGATCTCAACATCGTGTCACCTCGTTATCATATCTTGGCGGTCGATGCTCTATTATATCACACCCGGCAAGACGCAGTTCACGCCGCCCTCGCGGCCTCCCACGACTTTCTCGGCAGGGTTGAAATCCTTTCCACCTTGTGCTATACTTCCGATAGGGGTTTCAACCCCTGATGGGCCGTTAGCTCAGTCTGGTTAGAGCACCTGCCTTTTAAGCAGGGTGTCGCTGGTTCGAATCCAGCACGGCCCATCTGAGCCACCCTAGCTCAGTCGGTAGAGCAAGCGCCTCGTAAGCGCTAGGTCGTCGGTTCGAGTCCGATGGGTGGCTCCTGAATTGTGATTTTGTGGGCTGACCAAGGGAAGAGGTTGGCCCTTTTTTGCAGAGAGTAGCATGGCTCCCAAGACGACGGCCGAATGGTACGATGATGGCCTTTCCATGTTGAATTCTGGCTTCTTCGATAGCGCCATCCAGTGCTTCGACGAAGTCCTGAGGGCCGAGCCACAAAACGCCAAAGCCTGGGCCCTGAAAGGCACGGCCCTGATTGGGATGAACAGTCACGACGAGGCCTTGGCCTGCTTCGACAAGGCACTGGACCTTGACCCTGAGAATGCCCAAGCCCGGAGAGGGCAAACGCTGTGTCTGACTGAGTTGGCAAGAGAGGAGGCCCCGACACGGCCTCAACCAGAAACAGAGGAGATCACTGAAAGTGCCGTGGGTCCCACACCTCTCCCAAAAGAGCCTGTGTCCAGGCTGTACTCCGTCGCTGACGGGCTTGTTGTGGACGCGGTCCATGGGATGGCGGCCGACCAAGAGGAAGCCTGGTTCGTATACGGGCCATACGGAGGGGCGACCAGGCTGACCTTGTGGAACCAACAGTTGCTGACCTACACCACAGATGATGGTCTGATCAGCGATGCGGTGAGATGCGTGCTTCTGAATGGGAACGATGTCTGGCTCGGCACGGATCGAGGCCTGAGTCGGTTCAACAGAGAAGCCGAGGAGTGGGCTGGCTACTCCCGGGAGAGCGGCCTGAAAGCCGAAGTGATCAACGGACTGGCTATCCAAGGAGGCTTGCTGTGGCTGGGAACGGATTCGGGCCTCGTGGTCCTGGATGTGAAAACAGGCAGATCCGTCCTCTGTCCAGGAGGGCCTGATCCCCAAGAGGTGGACTGCGTGTTGGTCGATGGTAGATTGATCTGGTGCGGGGCCATCAGGAAAGGTGGGGGTCTGTCAGTCTTTGACAGCCGGGCGGAGACCTTTCGGAGGCTCGACGTCGCTGTCCCGGTGCACGGCTTGCAGCTGTTCCCGCGACGCGCCAATCAGCGGCTCTGGCTGGCTACCAGGGACGGCACTGCTATCGTCGACAGAGCAACCTACGAGGTCGAACAAATACCTCTGTCAGACGTGGCGGTGACTGGAATCGCCGTTGGTGTGAAGGGCCTGCTGGTCAGCACGGTCCGAGGTTTGACGATCGTTGCAGTCGCGGAAGAAGACACCGAACGCGCAGTGACGGTCGAGAGAAGCGAGATAGGGTGGGGACAGCACATCAGCGCCGTATGTGCCAGTCGCACCACAGAATGGATCGCCATCCAGGGACAAGGCGTGGTCTGCCTTGTCTACCCCTCTTGATAACCACCCCTAGCTGGTTTATAATGGTTGATTGGAGTGCATCCTGGCGTTGACTCGCCATAGTCCTGCCAGACGCGGCTTGCGGCATAGTCTTCAACCCGAAACAAGCTAGGTTGGACAGGGTGCTGCTCCAATAGCGGCGAAAACACCTCAGAGCAGATGCGCATGGCACGGAAGACTTCAAAATCCAAGAAGACCCCGTTTTGGAGGCGGTTCCGCATCAGTGTGGACTCCCGGCTGCGGGAAGAGATCGTCAGCCTGTTGCTGATGGCTTTGGGTGGAATCACGTTGCTGAACCTGCTCTCGGTGAGTCACGCCCGAGGGCTGCTCATCGATAGTTGGTCCATGCTTCTGCGGCGGGCTTTCGGGTGGGGAGCTTTCCTGGTCGCCCTGGCCATGATCGCCATAGGCATCGTTCTCCTGCTCCGCAACCTCAAGTCCCTGCTGGAGATTCGACGCCTGAGGATTTTGGGCATGGTGCTCCTCTTTGGGACGTTGCTGGGCCTCCTTCATTTCTTCTACCCAGACCCCCTCCGCCTGGCGCAGGAGGGGCGGGGTGGTGGCTATCTAGGATGGGCAATCAGCACCGCGCTGTATGCGTCTCTGGGAGACATCGGAGCCTTCCTGGTGCTGCTCACAGCCTTGATTGCTAGCGTCATCCTCGTGATCAACCTCTCACCCTCCGAGATACGGGATAGAGGATCTGCCCTGGTCCAAGACATAGCATCGCTGTACCAAGAGTACCTCGCTCCCCGCTTGGACAGCCTGAGAAGGGAAGTGGAGGCCCCGGAAGAACGGCCTCGCCCGATTTCCGAAGAGCCGCCCACCGTCGCAGTAGAGGAAGAACCACTGGTGGTTGCCTCGCCATCGCCGACGCAGGTCGCGCGCCCGCCAAGACGCGTGAGGGAGAAGGAGGATCGACTCCCTTCCTTGGATCTCCTCGAGAAGACCTCGCTGGAGGCCCTGAGTGAAGCGGAAGTGCGCCGCAAGCTGAGCATCATCGAAGAGACCTTGACCAGTTTCGGCGTCCCGGCCAAGGTGGTGGAGGTCAACCAGGGCCCCACCGTCACGCAGTTCGGGGTCGAGCCGGGATACGTCGAACGCAAAGGGCCGGATGGAGAACCCACCTCCAGAAAGGTGCGGGTCAGCAAGATCAGCTCTCTGTCCAAGGACCTGGCTCTGGCCCTGGCTGCCGCGCCCATCCGCATCGAGGCGCCGGTTCCCGGCCGACCGGTGGTGGGGATCGAGGTTCCTAACGATAGAATCTCCCTGGTGGCGCTGCGGTCAGTCATGGAATCGGAGGAGTTTCAGCAGCTGGACTCCCCGCTCAAAATCGCACTGGGCCGGGATGTATCGGGACGGGCAGTCGTGGCCACCCTGGAGATGATGCCTCACCTGCTCATCGCCGGCGCCACCGGTTCCGGAAAGAGCGTGTGCATCAACTCTGCTGTGACCTGCCTTCTGTTCAACAACTCGCCGGAGCGGTTGAAGCTGGTGATGATAGATCCCAAGACCGTGGAGTTGATCCATTTCAACGGTCTTCCTCACCTGGCGGCGCCTGTCGTCACGGACATGGAAGAGGTGCTGCACGCGCTCCGCTGGGTGATGGCGGAGATGGACAGGCGCTACGCGATACTCTCCAAGGCTGCCGCCCGCAACATCGACGACTACAACTACGAGAAATTGCCCCCTTACGAGGAGCCCCTGCCCTACATTGTGGTGGCCATCGATGAACTAGCCGATTTGATGATGATGGCTCCAGATGAAGTGGAACGAATCATCTGCCGCCTGGCCCAGATGTCGCGCGCCACAGGGATACACCTGGTCATCGCTACCCAACGCCCTTCCGTCGATGTGGTCACGGGTCTGATCAAGGCCAACTTCCCCGCCCGGATCTCCTTTGCCGTGACGTCTCAGGTGGATTCCCGGGTGGTCCTGGACACCGCAGGGGCAGAGGCGTTGCTGGGACACGGAGACATGCTCTACATGGCACCCGACTCGTCGAAGCTGGTGCGCTTGCAGGGCTGCTTTGTGTCCGACCAGGAGATAAGCGAAGTTGTCCGATTCTGGAAGGATTCTGCGTTGTCTGCCGAAGAGGCCTCTCCCCCATGGGGGAAGATAGAGCGTATTGCCGGTACAGAAGGCCGCGATGAACTACTAGAGGAAGCCATCGATCTCTTGAGGGGGCAGAGACGTGCGTCCACGTCGCTATTGCAGCGACGGCTACGCATAGGCTATCCGAGAGCAGCTAGGCTCATGGACCAGTTGGAGGAAGAGGGGATCGTTGGCCCTCCTGTGTCTGGGGGACGGCAACGAGAGGTGCTCATTCTGGAGGAGGACGAACAGATGGAGGATTGGAATCAGGAGCTTTGAGCGCCGGACAAGAGGAGAGTGTATGGCAAAGAAGGAAACGGAAGACAGAACCAAGAAGACAAAAGGTATCCAGGCCGAGGGCGTGGTGGTGAAGGCTTTGCCGAACGCCATGTTCCGCGTCCAGCTTGACAGCGGACCTGAGGTACTGGCTCACATCTCCGGGAAGATGAGGAAGTACTACATTCGCATCCTCCTGGGCGATAGAGTACTCGTGGAGTTATCTCCCTATGATCCCACCAGGGGTCGGATCCTGTATCGCTATAAGAAGTAACGGCGCAGCGCGTACGTGTTCTCCGTGCAACGCCGCAGCGGCCGCCGACCCCTCAACGGAGGAAGACTCCCGTTGGCACTAGGTTGACAGATGATCTACTTTGGCACCAGTGGCTTCTCCTACAAGGATTGGGTCGGTCCCTACTA
>JABAOH010151406.1_pt3 | contig 22486 bp, 13 predicted proteins | sample 7062181 | NCBI WGS metagenome assembly JABAOH01 (sample SAMN14538630, study PRJNA623070) | marine sediment metagenome | biome: marine biome [ENVO:00000428]; feature: marine pelagic biome [ENVO:01000023]; material: deep marine sediment [ENVO:00002113]; isolation source: pool of 5 deep marine... | reverse complement strand
CCGACGCCGCCACGAGCCCGAGTTCCGACACGGCCAGCAGTGCGGTACGGCGCCGGAAGCGTCCCGTATCTTTCAACGGTTCCTTATTTCGCATTGCCTCGTCACTTTTCATCTAATACAAGCCTTGCAATCTCAAGAACCACCCGTGTTCGGAGTAATCGCTATCGAAACGGAGGTCGCTCGAGAAATCCGTAAAGTTGTAGCCAACACCAACGCCGATGTGTTGCATGCCGTTCCACATCACCTCACCCAGCAAGCCCGAGCGTTGATCGGATGCTTCGTCCTGACGCAGCAACCGGTACTCGACGCCGACCGATAAATCCATCGGCATTTGGAGATTGAATCTCTGGATACTCAACGAGGTGTTGGTCTCGAGTTCGAACGCGGGGTCGAGCCCGGTCAGCTTTTTCTTGAACGCCTGTTTGCCGACCCATTCGATCCATGGCGTCAATTGCAATGACCAGTCTGCAGACATTAAATTGGCGCTGCTGGTGTCGTAACGGCTATCGACCTGGGCTGGCGTCGCCTGCTGGTCGAGTCGCGTCAATTTGACCAGGACGTTCCAGCGATCGTGTTCGATCGGACGGATCGCGAAACCCAGACTGGCTTCTTCGAAATCGGTCGACTGATCCGGCTGCTGTTGATTGTCGGTGCTGCTCAGGCGGTATTCACCAAGCAAGGTCAAACCGGAGCGCAGACGAATCTCGCCGTAATTGAACGAGGCAAACTGCGAGATGTCAGTATCACCCTGTTGGCGGCGCCATTCGTTTCTTGAACTGAGCTTGATGCCGTTCAGGTTGTAGCTCAGGCCACCGACCAGGGCGTTCTGTTCATTTGCCGCACCTGCGACGTCTTCGAGAATCGTCTGCTCGGCGGAGGCAAGCACGGACAGCCCGTCACTGATTCGCCAGTCACGCCGCAGGCCGGCAATGGAGCGCAGGCCACGATGTTGTCCGCTGTGATCCCACTGATACTCTGTGTAGACGGTGCCGCCGGCACCGAACGGCGCTTCGGCGCCAACCAGTGTGCGCTCGCTGATTTCATTCGACTCCGATCCGCCCGGCATCGCCTGTTCCGCATACAGGCGGCCAAACGGCGAATCCCAGCTCGCGCCGCCCTGAAACGCCTCGCCATTTTCGCCTTTGATGATGCGTCCCGATATCCGCAAGTCATCGGTCGGCGCGTATTCGATTTCTGCCGAAGACTGCGAATCGACGCTGCCCGTTATTGCCTCCTGGTGTTCCAGCGAGGCACTGATCTGTTCGGACCATGCATATTGCGCGCGCAGCGCGGCGAGCGCCTCATCCTGATTCGCATTACTGAAACTGCGGTTTTGGAATTCTCCCTCGAGCGACAAACGTTCCTTCTCGTGACGCCAGTGAAATGAACTTTGTGTCGACGAGACGTCTGTACCCATCTTCATGTCATCGATCCGCATGAGGAAAGTGTTTCTTTCATCATGCTTGTAGGTCATCGCTGCCCCGACCTGGCGTTCGCCACCCTGTGACAAGGCACCATTGGAGAAAAAGTCGTCCGTCATGCGCCGGTAGTAGGCATTACCCAGCAGACGATTTGGCTGGCCGAACCATTCGCCCGCGTCGAATTCGGCCGCGACTTTATACGCCGAACCTTCCTGTGCCGGCCCCGTTGTGATCGGAGCAAATTGCAGGCCACCGTCATTGCTCTTGAAAACGAAAGTGTCGGACCCCTCGGATTGCGCGTACTCGGCGACGATACGCGTACCTTTGAAACGCAGCTCGGCGTCGACACCGTGAAGGCTGTATGCAGAGCTCACGCGGTCGTCCTCGATTACCGTACCGCCAAGCCCGAATGCGCCTTCACCGAAGAACTGTTTGAAGCGGGCGCCGCCGACGCTTGCGTCGAGGCCATCGACTGGCGTCTCGTAATCCACCTGTACCGTTATCGGGTGCCCGGCGAGCAGATTGGTGCCAATGAGCCCGGTATCGTCTATTACGCTCGATACCGGGCGGCGGAACCAGATACGACCCTCGCGATACTTGATGTCGTAGTCTACGTTCCGTTGTTGATTGATACGTTGCAGCAGGAGTCCCGTGTGCTGATCATGCACCAGCAGCGAGATCTGTTCGCTGCCTTCGATAATGTCGGTGTGGCTGAGGAAGTAGAGTGAGCCGCCGGTCGCCGCAATCTCGTCTCGCACCGGCACCTGGTCGATTTTTGCGATAAAGGCTTCCGCGCGAGTCTTTGCTTGGTTGTCGCTGGTTTTCGCCTGCGACTCGTATTTCGCATGCGCCCCATAAAGCGTCCGCTGGTAAGCAGCCAGCTCGGTGTCGGTGAAACTCAAGGCGTAGTTGCCCACGACCGCATCGAGTTGCTCACCTTCCAGAGAAAGATACAGTTTGCCCTGCGTATCGGTGTCGTAGACCAGCTTGCTGTCATCGCCATAAACAGGGTAAACGGTATCGGGATCTATGTTGGTAATAAGCCGTTCGTTCTCGATTGCATCGAGATCGCTGAACAGTTCGCCGATTTCATTCTGCCCGCTGTCGAAGGCTGCTGTTATCAGGTATTTGCCGAGTACCTTGCCTTTCATGTACAGGGCGACCCTGCCCTCGGTTACCGTCTCGCTCGCGCTTTCCGTCCCGGCGGCCGCAAGATTTCCTGAGCGACGAAGCTGACCGACCTTACCGTCGGCGAGCGCCATGATGAACATCGAGTCGGCCGAATAGCTAACATCGCGCCGAATTTCGCCGCTGTGGCCGAGCGGGTCTGTGACCCTGACCACGATCTCGTTCGCGCCGCGAGCCAGCGGCACGTTGGCGATGAAGCGGCCGTCGTCGTCGACTTCCACGGCGACATCGTTCACCGAGACGGCATTTCCGGGACTGGTGAAGCCCTGTACCACCAGGTTTTCGTGACGCACCGGTATGCCGCGCGGCGGTAACTTGAGGACCAGCGTCGGCACCGGCTCGATCGCCACAACGGGCTCCCCATCGATGCTGGTCGCTGCTGTCATGTGCAGATTGGCGTAACGTGTAAGCCCGGCGGAATTCTTGACGCTGATGACATAGCGGTTGCTGCCTGACCGCAGGCGGAGCGGCAGATCGAAAGTACCGTCGGAGGCGACCGCGATCGCGTCGTTATCGATTTGTAAGACATTGCCGGGGTCCGTGTGGCCTCCCAGCCGGTAGGCGTATTCGGTGCCTCGCGGTTCGGGCGCCGGTGACGTGCGCCGGCGATCGTCTTCTGCGAACGCCTGGTACTCGGAATCTGCGGCAATTTTCAGCTCGAGGCGTGGCAGACTCACCGAGGTATCGATTCTCTGCCCGATTGAGTCGACCATCTGCAGGTCCACGAAGTCGGCGTCCGTTTTATCCAGGGTTTCCGAGAACTGGCCGCTGCCGCCCACCTCGAGTTCGACGCCGTTTATTGCGACTTTGAGTTCATTCGTGCGTGTTTCGTATAGCCGCGCACGCTCGACCGCTGTCAGCTCGCCGACGATCTCCACCCTGCGATTGAGTTCCCGTCCGGTGACGGTCTGGTTGCTCGCGACCGGGCGATCCTCGCCGTAACCCGTGACGATGAACCGGGCGGGCGGAAGTTCCTGTGCCGTGACCAGGTATTCGAATGCCGCGTTGGCACGCGCTTCGGAGAGAACCTGGTTGGACTCTCTCGTGCCGATTGCATCCGTGTGGCCGTTGATGCGAATGGTTTCGTCCGGGTGCTCGCGCATGATTTCCGCGGCGTCATCAAGCAGCCGTTTCGCCTGCTCGGTCAACCGGTGCGAACCGACAGCAAAAGCGCCGCCACGAAGCTCGAGCGATATCGACGTTGCCCGGTTCACACCGAACATGCGGCGACCGCTCGTAATGCGGGCGGCGCCCATCTGCACTTCGAGCTGATAGAAGTAGACGCGTCCCGGTGAAAGCAATTCGCTGATTTCGTCGACGTCGTTCCAGCCAATGTCTTCCGGCATCACGCCGCTGCCGCGCATGCTCTTGACGTTGTCGTCATCGTCGCGCCAGATGCTTAACGTCCAGCCGTCGACGGACTGACCGACGACCGAACCGTCAACAGCAAATCGCAATGTTTCGATCTCGCCGTTCTCACCTATGTGAATGATCGAATTTGCGTCGACGTTCCTCAGCTGGACATCAGCGTCCGCGAAGCCGATTTGCACGCCGTTGACGACGAGGCTCAGGTCGCCGGCGCTACCCATAACCCGGTCAGGCAGCATTTCCGCCTGGGTGTCGATCTTCAGTCCATAGACGGCGTCCGATCCTATCGCCTCTGTGTCGACGTCATAGATCACGCCGAAATTGGCCTTGGCCAGGAGGCCGGGTGTCACACTCAGCACTTGTTTATCCCTTCCGGTCGCACGCGCATTGCCGCTGATCGTCGCCACGTTCAGCTTGACCATGCGCTGACCCGGTTCGACAGCCGGGAAGTGGAAGCGTCCGTGCACGTCGGTCAGCGCGTAGACGCCGTTATCCAGCGCGACCATTGCGCCGCCGATGCCGGACTCGCCGCTGTCCTGGAAGCCGTCCCCGTCAAAATCCTGGAAGACCTTGCCGATGATCGTGCCGAGGTCGAATACGGGATCGGATGCGATTTCGAGTACGGCGCTTGCCGTTGGCGAAGCAGGACAGACGTCGCAGGCGTCGACTGCTGCTGCGATATTCGAGTAATCGCCGGGGCGCGCGCCTGCGCCGACGACCATCGAATACGTCAGCACGTTGTAACCGCTCTCGCCCGGATCTGCGACACCATTGCCGTTGACATCGACAAGCGGCAATACGTCTCCGATATCGAAAAATATCGGTGAGGAACCGGCGGGATCAGCAATGGCGACACCGTCGAGTCTTGCGGTTCCTGCGACATAAGCGAGTACGGGTGCCGCACTGTCGCTGATGCGCACATTGCCCACAGTAGCGTCGGTCGTATTCTGAATCTCGATCGTGTACGTGACGACGTCGCCCACGGTGGCGCGATCCGGACTAACAGTCTTGCTTATATAAAGAACGTCATCATTCGCGAAGACGACATCGGGCTGGTCAGCCAGGAGCACCGCTTCGACAACATCGGTCACGAGAATCTGCGTGATGCCTGCATTCGCGGAACGAATCTCGCCGGTCGTCACGCCGTTTGCGTCGGTCGGTGCCAACGGCTGCGTGATGAGGTCCAGGGCGCCGCGGGTGGACGCAATCGAGATATTGCGTCCGGCGAGCGGTTGGTTGTTCGCATCACGCAACGTGACCGTGATCGTGCTGTATTCGATGCCGTCGGCCGCGACCACCGGCGGATCCACGGTGACGGTCGATTTGCCGGCGTCGACCAAGAATGCGCGATTCAGCGTTACCGTCGCCCCCGTCTGATCGACGCTCAAGCCGTTCAGCTCGCCCGTCGCCGTGTTTTGCAGCGTCTGCGCGCCCGCCACTGCATGCAGCGCGATGCAGGACACTGCAATAAGGAATATTTGTCGGATGAGGCGTGCCATCAGTTGACCCTCACCCTGAATCGAATTGCCCATTGCGTCTGGGCGGGAATTTGCAGGAGCAGGTTTGCCTGCCCCGACACATCGCCGACTGACAGCAGGTCCGGACCCGCGGGTCCGCCCGTATCGAGGATCGACGCCTCGTCATCGGGACCGCCCAGGGCGTCCGTCAACGGCGTCCAGGTGCCTGCCCAGCGTGTGGCGGCGTCGGCGCCGCTCGCGACATTGGTCGCTTCGAGGCTGTCGGCAACGTAAGTGAATTGCGTTTCGTCTATCGCATCCTGGATCGTCAGGCGATAGGCCGCGACGTCGGTAATGTTGTCGACGTAAAGTACGAAGTAGATTTCCTGTCCGGGGTTAACGTCGGCGTTCGTCGCCAGGACGTTACCTGCCAGGTCACGCGCTTCCTTGACGAGCGCGAGTTGCACGGAACTGATCTCGATACGTGCCGGCCCGGTGCCATCGCCATTGACCATGGTGCCGTTGTTCAATCCACCGATTCCGGCCGTAGCCGAGTTGGTGGCCGCATAAACGCTGACCGATGCAAGCATTGCACTGATCAATACGGTGCATAGCGCTATCAGCTCGCGCCGGGTCGAGTTTTTCCAGCGCGCGCAGAGCACCGACGCAAACCTGAGTTTGCGCATGCCCACGTTCATGCCTGGCGAAGAGAGCTTCATGCTGGTCTCAACGGGTGTCGCGGCGCAAGAGCGCCAGCGACACGGCCGAGGTACCGTCAACGGATCGTGAAACGCGGTTCAGAAACACGTCCGGCAGGCGCGGTCATGATGGCCGCGCCTGCCAAACGTCATCTTTGAAACGGCAGTTTCAACATTCGTCCGTTACTGCACCTGCACCGTGAAGACGACAGCCAGAACCCTGTCCGCATTGACGGTCAATGCGGCATTCGTCGCTTCGTTCTGGTTACCGACATCGATGGTGTCGGTACCGTCGAAGCTCGCTGTATCATCGCCAGCGGCATTCGTGCTGGCACCCGCCGCGGACACCGCGGCATAGATCGCGGCTTCTTCGGGCGCCGTACATATCGCCGCCGCACAGCTTCCCGTGGTGGGCAGGTTGACGTTCAGGACGCGAATCGAATTCGTCCCTCCGTCATACACGAACAACGGATCGAGCACGTCCTGTATGCTCACGTCGTTAATATCGAGCGAGCTCAGGTTGTTTACGTAGATCATGAAGTCCACGTCCGTGCCTTGCAGCACGGTCGAACCGCTTGAGAGCGGCGAGCCATCACTGGTCATCCACGCTGTCTTGACGAGCGCCAGGCCCGCCCCGGTGCTGAATAACTGGAAAACGTTCGAGTTTGCCAGTGCATTCGTGTCGCCGGCGACGTCACCGGTACCCTGGTTGTTCTCGGCGAATGCCGTAACCGAGCTACCCGCTGCCAGTATGGCCGCGAGTGCGGTTACGGCGAGACGCCGGAGGTTTTTTGCTGTTTGCCGTTTCATGGTTTTCTCTCCTTCAGAGGGGTCCTCACCCCGGTAAAAAATCAGTCAATCAGGGCAACTTCACCGAAAAGAGAATTGCCCAGATCGAATCGCCATTAATGTCGAGTTGCGCGTTCGCACTGTTGCTGTCGCCGGCATCGATCGTCGTTCCCGCCGTGAAGCTCACGGCGTCCCCGTCGACCGCGTCTGTCCGGATCGCTGTCGCATCAACAGAGCTGAAAATCGTTTGCTCTTCCGCAGGGGTGCAGCTCGCGGCCGCGCACTCGCCGACCGAGTTGTCTATCTGGATCGTGCCCGCCTGGTACTGGAACAGTGGATCCAGCACGTCCCGCACGCTCACGTCACTCCTGCCGCCGAGCTGGTTGTTGATGTAAAGCAAGTACTTGAACTCGACGCCGGTGGGGATCGTCGCGCCGGTCGGAATTGGCGTGCCATCGGGCCAGAACGCGCGCTTGACGAGGTTGAGTCCCGCTGGCGGTGAGCACGATGCGAGTGCGCTAATCTCCGACTGGCTTAGTGCGCCATCGTAGATACGGACGTCATCCAGATAGCCGTTGAAGAAGGTATTCACGGGAGTTACCACCAAGTTTCCCGAGTTGATCGTCCCGCCACCCAGCGCGATCGGCTCGAAATTGCCGGCGCCACCGGATGTTGTGCCCGTTCCTCCGGTATACGGATCGGTGACAGGCAGCCCGCCGTCGATGTGCAGCGCCATGCCGTCGGAACCCCAGCTAAAGGCGACGTGGAACCAGGTCCCGGCACTAATCGGCGCGCTATTGACGAAGTAACTCGTCGTCGTACTTTGCAGCCTTACCTGCACATCGCCGCCCGCCTGCACGGTGATCGTCAGGTGCCCGCCGGTATCCAGACCCTCGGAATCCTTGGAGAACAGGGTTTCTTCCACGCCCAGGGCATCAATTTTTGCCCACAGGGTCACGGTTCCGTCGTCGAGCAAGTAATCGGCTGAGTGCGGGATCTCGACGTAGTCGTCGACGCCGTCGAAATAGACGGCGTTGCCGGTGTTGGCGCAGGCAGCGGTCTGGTTCAGGGTCACACCGTTGCGATAAGCGCCGTTGTTGGAGGCGATGATGTCGACTGCCGTCAGGCCGGAGGTTTCATCCAGTGGCCAGCGCGCGGCGATGTCGCCGACTGCTGTTTCCGCGTTGGAGAACTCGGAGGTGGAGCCGTACGCCGGTCCCGCGAACTCCTCCGTGGCGGTCGAAGTGACGATGTCACCGGCAGAACCCGCGAATGAATGACTGAATAGCTCGGACCCGGTCCCGCCGTGCGTAATCGTGTGCGTGGCTGCGAACGATTCGCCGCCACCATTACCCGAGCCATGCGCGCCGCCGGGGTTCTTGAAAAATTCGATGCGGTAATCGCCCGCGGGCACGTCCAGCGTGTAGTCGACCGTCAGCGTGCCGCCGGAGTGCCTGACCTTTGTGATAGCGGGATAATTCAGGATGTCGTTGGGACCGGCATCCGCATCATTGGCGTCATTGGTGCTGACGCCGTCGTCGTTCAAATCAATATCGAGCGTGACGTTGTCATAAATGCTGTTGCGGACGATGGTGTTGTTGACGGATGCGGGTTCGCGGACCTGGACGCCGTAAATGCCGTTACCGCGTATCAGGTTGCCCTCGTTGGCGCCAGTGCCGCCGATCAGATTGTTCGTGGCGCCGTCACCAGCATTGTCGTTGATATCGATGCCATCGCGGGTGTTCGGCACGAGGAACACCCCGGTGTTGTCCGTGCCGATATAGTTGTTTTGAATGACGTTGGAATCGCCGCCGTCGATCTCGATGCCATCACTATCATTGCCCGAGATGACGTTTCTCTGGCCAGCCAGCGGTCCACCGATTGTATTGCCGACGCTGAATTGGAAATCAATGCCCTCGCCTCCGTTGCCGCGATCGAGCGTGCCGACGGCGTCGAGACCCACGTAGTTTCCGTATATGTCGTTCCCGGTCGCTCCGGCGCCAAACAGCTGGATGCCCGCACGCCTGTTTCCCGAAATGACGTTGCGATCTGCGATAACAGTGCCGCCAATCGTATTTGACGCCGATTCGATGCGGATGCCGCCCTGGTCTGCGGTATCGTTGGAGTTGTTTCCGGCAACAGTCGTGCCATCGGCACTCAAGCCCACGTAGTTGCCGGCAACGGTATTGCTGTCGCCGAGCAACAGGATGCCGTTGTCGGAGAAATTATTTATCGCAAACCCACGAATCGTGTTGCCACTCGAGCTTCCCGCGATCACCAGCCCGTCAGCAGCGGCGCCCGCACCGGCGCCATCTATTTCGATTTCCGGACCGGCGGAGTTGGTATCGCCCTGGTTGCTGGTCTGCGTCGTGGCGTCGATATTGATGTTGTCTGCGGTGACGGATGGTAACGGGCTGGCCGGTGTGATTGCCCACCAGTCGTCGGCACCCGCCGAGCGATTGGCCGCCGTGGCGATATCGAAGCGAATCGTGATGCCCGGATTGCTGTTGGCATAGTTGATGCAGTTGCGCAGCGAGCCGAGCCCGCTGTCTGCCGTCGTCGTTACCGTGCAGAAAGAAACCGCGGCCGCTTCGTAGGAACCGACGTCACAGCTGACGCCGACCGGGCGTGCGGATCCTCGCTGGTCGGAGTCGTTGTCGGGACCGACGCAGACGCTGCTGTCGCCGGCGTCGATTGCGCGGCTGGTGTCAGGCGGCGCATGCGTGAATGTCGGCCCGCCGTTGTCCTGCAGCGCTCCCAGTTGCGGGTCCGTGTTTTCCTGGTCGCCGGTGTTCGTGAAATCGCAGCTCGCGTCGCTGGATATGTTGTAGCCGTTGGAGGTCAGGTTTGCTGCGGCGCCGGCACATTCGGTCGCACCTGCAGAAAGATTGCCCGCCACGATGGTATTCACGAAAGTGATCGTGCCCGTGCCTTGCTGCCGGACACCGTCGCCACCGGTCGGCGCCGTGTTACTCGTGACGGTGACGTTGGTCAGCGTGCAGGCGCCGGCACAGTCGAGCCCACCACCCTGGTCCGCCGTATTGCCGCTCAGTGTCACGTTAGTGAGATCGACAGGCCCGCCGGCGGTCGCAATACCGCCACCATTGGCCGTGGTCGCGTTACCGCTGACCGTCGCATGGGTCATCGTCAGCGAGCCGGTCGCATCGACGGCGATACCGCCACCATCGCCCGTGATATCGCCGCCATCGACCGTCACGTTGGTCATCGTGACGTCGGCGCCGATAATGTCGAATACGCGATCGAGCGAGTTGCCGTCGATGATGGTCGCCGCCGCGGCGTTGCCGTTGATGATGACGTCGTCGGTGATATCGAGGTCACCGGTATCCGCGGCATCCTCTCCTGTTCCTGCGCGAGTCAGGGTGTAAGTGCCCGCAGGAATCGTGATCGTGTCCGTACCTGCATTGGCATTCGACCAGATGACACAGGCACGCAACGAACTGTTGTCGGTGGAATCCGTCGTGGTGGTTACATTCCCACCCGGACAGATACCCGGTGTCCAGTCGACCGTAAGCAAAGGCCGGTTGGCGACCGTGCCTGCTTCCGATGAATCGACGTCCCACCCGTCGGTGCTGTTGCTGATCAGTGCCCAGCCGTGATTCGGGTTACCGTCCGACCAGTACTGCAATGCGGCGGCCAAACCGGTGATCACTTCGGGTCCGGTACTTGCGGGATCGGCCACCTGGGCGTCATGCGCGGACATCGCCTCGACGTCATCCGCCTGGATGCCGCTGTTCATCGAGTTCCAGGTATCCGCTTCCGACCAGGAAACCAGCATGCGGTGCAAGCGAATTTGCGCCGCCGGTGACGAAACGTTGTCGACTTCGACAGTCAGTGTTGCGGAATTGATGATCGAGCCGAACGGGATCTGGCCGGCGCCGCTGCCAAAGATATTGTCAAACCGGATCAGTCCGTGCTGTACCTGCGGCGCGTCGCTCTCTACTTTTACGAGGTTTTCGTCGTGCGGGGTATCCGGGGTATTTTGTTCAAGGAATGTGTCCTGCGTCCCGGCGTAGCTGCTTACGCCTTCCTGGAAAGTATCGACGGCTGCGTTTGCATAAGGACTGAAGAGCACGCACAGCCCGAGCGTCAATGCGCGCGCCGGTAATATTGGCACGACACTTCGCAAAAGACGCTCCATGCTAACGAAGAACTTCAAATCCTTTCCTCTTACGCCCCAGCGTTCAGATGAGGTCACCCGCCATCGAAAGCCTTCGCTTTTCGATGGACAAAAACACGCCGACGCTCCGGCAAGGCCAAGCCTCGCCGGAGACGATTACTTACGAAATATTAGAGAGTTACACTACTTGCGGATGTGATGCGGATTCCGATTGACCCGCCGCCAGAGACCTACAATGTGAACTGTGTCACAAGATCGGCAGCGTTTTTCCATAACGGCGCCAAAAACAGCGGATTCTGCATACGTATATATAAGGAGTGAGCCGGCCACAGGGCTGATAAGATGCGTGCGAAATACGCAATCGGAGCACGAGGAATTATGCCCCTAAAGTATTCGTTTAACGTCAAGATGTCGTTATACATCGTCCTTTATTTATGTTCAGTGCCGGTCTTCGCGCAGGAACAGTCTTTTAATTTCGAAATTACGCCATATGGTGCTTATCGAGTAGGCGGGGAATTCGAAGAAACGGATACTTCCTCGTCGATCGAAATCGACGACAACGCAAGCTTTGGTCTGATACTCAACGCCAGGCACTCGCCGGTAACGCAGTGGGAAGTAATCTATTCTCGGCAGGAGACGAGTGCCGACGCCAGCGGTCTCGAGCTGAGTAATCCGGCGCCGGATCTGACGATCCAGTATTTGCAGGCCGGTGGTACCTACCTGTGGGAAGGTGAGCGCGTGCGGCCATTTCTCGCGGCAACACTTGGTGGCACGCACGTCGACGTGAGCACGCCTGGTTTCGACAGCGATACTTTTTTTTCGTTTTCGCTCGGCCTGGGATTACAGATCAATCCGAATAAACGTTTAGGCATCAGGCTCGAAGCGCGCGGTTTCGGCACGCTCCTGGATTCCAGTTCGGATCTGTTTTGCGAGTTCGGTCCGACTAACAATATCTGCGCGGTGCGAATCGATGGCAGTCTCATGTGGCAGACCGAAGCCATTGCGGGCCTCGTATTTCGCTTCTGACCCGAACTTGCGCGGAGTCGTTTCTGCCGTCCGGCCCGCGGGCGCCTGATTGCCCGCGGTCTAGCTCGCGGTCGTGCGCCAGCCTGCGGCGTATTCTTCGCGTGCGGTCCTCGAATATGGCACCGGGCTCACGATCACCCTGATTTCCGCCTGCTTGTGAGGACGTTCCACGGTCGTTTTCTGCGTGCCGCCGTCTTCCTCGCCCCACGCGAGCTTGAGTTCCGTTCCGATCTCGATGTCGGCGTCCACAGTGCCGAGTGACAGCATCGAGCGCTCGTTGTAACTGTAGCCACTGAACATCGAAAAGCCGACGACCTTGTCACCCTGCATGAGCTTGTCGTAGTTCGCAGACGCGTAATTCGAAAGGGGCAGATCGATGTACTTGTAGTGTTCGCCACCCGGTTCGAACAAGGAGCGGAAGATATTGCCGACATCGTCACTGTTCCAGTCCAGCGTTACTTTCTTGCGATGCGGTTGATCTGCGATCTTCTCCAATGCCTCCCTGCCGATGAAATCATGGTCGAATTTTACGAAGGGGCCGTAGCCCATCTCGTACGGCGTTACGTAATAGTCCTCGATGTTATCGGAGACGTAACTGCCGCCGAGCGAGCCGGACCCTTCGTAGCCTTCCGCCGGCAGCCACTCCCTGTAGGGCTTCATCTCGTCTCCGGTATACACGGCCGGCAGCGGCGAGGGTATCCAGCCCGATTCGAGCGTATTGGTCGCGTACGCCCGGGCGCCCACCATGCGCATGCCATAGTCTTTGCCAACCTCGTAGATGGCCGCGCGAATCTCCTCGCCTTCCTCGTACGGGCCCCAGACTTCCAGTCCCGGCGCACCGGCCATGCCGTGGCGGAGCGCGCGGACCTTTCGCCCCGCGATATTGATTGAATCCATGTAGAAGAACTTGACGTCCGGTGGTGGCCCGCCATTCAGTTTCTCGATGACCTCCCAGGCATTCGGACCCTGGATCTGGTAGCGATAACACTTGCGTAGCGCAGGCTTGCCGCCGAGGATGCCGGGCGACCGGTCGTCTTTTTCTATCGATACGTCATAACCACCCGTGGCGGCATGGAATTCGATCCAGTTGGCAGTCGGCGCTCGACCGACGAATACGTACTGGTTCTCGGCAAGATGGAACAGGATGCCGTCACCAATGACGTGGCCGCTGTAGCTGCAAGGAATGAACTGTTTGGACCGGTCGACAGGAAAATTCTTGAAAGTATTGACCGCAAGGTAAGACAGCATCTTCAGCGCATCGGGGCCTTCGACGTAGATATCCACCATGTGGTGCGATTGGTCGAAGAGTACGCAGGTCTCCTGCCAGGCTCGTTGCTCGTCGCGCCAGTTCGTGTACTCGGGAGGAACCACCGGATAGATATACGCGCCTATCTGCGAATTCCGCAGCATGTTTACCGGATTTCCCACACTTTGCAGTAATGCTTCCAGGTTCTTGTGACTCATGACTCCTTGAAACCTCGTTCTTTTTTTGAATGGCAGCCCGACGCGCCCCAATCGCCTTTATTTTCGCCAGGCGGTCGATAATTTTATCCGACGCGGACATATTGGTTATCGTCCGAGAGCGAACAGCTTGTCGACGTTCGGAGCCGCAGCAAAATATTGTCTGTGCTTTCGAAATTGCTGCCGTGATGCGGAACGGATCCTGTCGAAGCAGGCCGTCGTTAGCCTATCCCCGCGCGATGGAAAAATACTCGGCGTCGGAATCGGCGCCCCTGTGATAGCGCTTGATCCTCGCATCGACCAGGTAGGGCCGGCCTTCCTGCATGGCCCGCTTGCAACGTTCCAGAGCGGGGCCCAGTTGCCGCGGATCACTGACGCTTTCGCCTTCGATGTCGTAGGCGGCGGCCATTTTCGAATAATCGATGTCGGGTTGGCGCAGGTCGGTGCCGAAATACTGCCCGGTCTCGTAAATGCGCCCCCGCAGGCTGTTCTGCGCCATGCGGTTCGCCTGGTACTCGCCGTTGTTGAATATGACCACGCCGATGGGCACCTCGTAGCGTGCCGCGGACCAGAGCGCCTGGCTGCCGAAATTGAAACAGCCGTCGCCGGTCAGGCACCAGACCTCCTTGTCCGGATTACCGATCTTGGTGCCGATGGCCGCGCCGACGCCCCATCCGAGAATGCCGCCGGTCGTATAGTGCTGCCTGCGGCGTTCACTGGCCGGCTTCGTATGATCGAATTTAAGGTACTTCCTCGGATACGCATCCGAGGTAATCAGCTCGGAGACTATTTCCGCGTCTGGCCCGATGACGCGATCGAGTTCGATCATCAGGCGCGAAGTCGATAGCGGGCTCGAGTCCCATTCGGCTTTGGCAATTTCCGCAAATTGCTCGCGCTGCCTGGCGGTATATTCATGCAACCAGCGCTGGCGATCAGCAATCGTCGATTTGTCCAGTTTACGTTTCCTAATTTCCTCGAGCACCAGTGCCGTCGTCTCCTTGATGCTGGCTATTGCGGCAACGTCGACAGGATAGTTGCGCCCGACATCGACATCGGCGAGGCTCGTATGCAACACGGTCGCATTACGGGAGACGATCGGTTTCGGCGGCAAGTTGAAGGTTTTGATCATGTGCGCGCCGATGCTCCAGAAACAGTCGATCCCGGGCATAAGGTCCGGATCATCAAGGATTTCACCGACGAAGTTGGGGTGCGTGGTGGGGAAGACAGCAGGTATCTTGACCGAGAACATCACCATGGCGCCNNTCATTGCCAAGGTACAAGGTCGGCTTCTCGGCGCCCAGCAGCTCGTCGACGATACGCGAGACGTGCTCCGGTGACGGTGAGACTTCGCCGTCCACGCGTGATCGCGACCTCGGGACGATTTCGACTTCGTCGACTTTCTGTTCCCACAGGTCCTTGGAAAAGGTGACAAAGGTCGGGCCACCCGGCGGTGCCTCCGCAAGCAGGAACGCGCGCCGCAGCACTTCGGGGATCGTGTCTACGTTCATGACATCCCAGACCCATTGCGCATAGTCCCGCGGCATTTCCGTCAGGTTCGGGGATTCCAGGAATCCCATGTGACCACGAAAATTCGTGGACTGGCGTCCCGCGGTAACCACGACCGGGATGCGGTCACGATAACTGCTGGCCACCTGGCCCAAGGCATATGCGACCCCGGCAACCGAATGCAGATTCACTATCGACGTGTCGCCGGTGGACCTGGAGTAACCGTCAGCCATGGACATAGCCGCACCCTCGTGCAGACAGGTCGCGTATCTCAGCTTCGGTCGGTCGACAAAGGCGTCCAGCAGGCCGATTTCTTCCGAACCGGCGAGGCCGAACATGTACGGCACATCCCAGTCCAGCAGGAACTCCAACATGACTTCGCCGCCGCTCATGTTGCGCACCGTCCGTCCTTTTTCGGGTGCAATGCGCTCGCCGGGCACGGCTGGCTGTTGTTTGGCCTCGAGGTTGTTGGCTATGGCGCCGGCCCCTGCCAGCGATACGCCGGCCTGTACCAGGCGATTGATGAACGACCTTCTGCCGATTTTCTTATCCAGAAATTGTTTTGATAATTCGTACATGACTTGTTCCTGGTGCTGCGGTGGATGCGCTGTCCCGGTTTGCAATCTCGATGCTTAACGGCTATACGGAAGTGCCCGATTCGCTTTGCCTGGATCAGGGCCTTTACAGGTATTCCCGAATAAATGAGCGCCACGATTGCGGATGATTTTACACTGAGCGGTTGCCCCGTTGTGACATCGACCGTGAATTACCTGGGAGACATGAATGTGCGCCCGGTTTTTCATGCCCGGCAACGCGAGCGCGACAATCTCGTCCTGGAACCGCATGACGTCCGGATCTATGACGCGCGCGGACTGACAGAAGCAGCATCGCTGGAAATTAGCGGCTTCACCCTGGTCAAGCATGTCACCGCGGTAACCGACTTCACGGCTGAAAGCGCACAGGAAAGCTATCGTGATGAAATCCGGGAACTGATGCTCGGCCTGACCGGCGCCGATGAAGTGATCGTGATGAATACCGTGCTTCGCTGGAGCGAACGTGCCGGCGACAAGAGTGCCTTTGTCAATTCCCACCCTGCCCGCTTCGTGCATGTGGACTACAGCCGCAGGTCCTTCGAAGAATTCGCGCACATGCAGCTCGCCGATCGTAACGAAGACGCATCGCGCCTCGAGCGGCGCTTCGTCGCCTACAACATCTGGCGCGTCCTGTCTCAGCCACCGCAGGACGTGCCGCTCGGTCTGTGTGATGCGCGTACGGCGGGCCAGGGCGATGTCACCGTGGGCGATGCCGTTATCGACGCGCCGCACGAGCCGGAGCGCCGCTTCGAGTCATCCCTGTATCACGCGAATCCCGATCACCGCTGGTTCTGGTACTCCGACATGCGCCCCGACGAGGCGCTCGTGTTCAAAGCTTTCGATTCCGACCTCGATCGCGTCCAGGGCTGCCCGCACAGCGGCTTCGACAACCCGGACTGCCCGGCAGATGCGCCGGCAAGGGCCAGCGCCGAGATTCGTGCCTTCGCATTCTATTAGCCGTTGCGGCCAGCATCCGTCTTTCCAGTCATGCGGTTGAGCCGAGTACGCGCAAGGCGACGATCAGCAGCAGTGTCGTGCTGAGCAGGCCGATCGCCACCGATACCGACAATGCGGCCGCAGCCTGATCGGTGTCGAGCTTGCCGATAGACGCCAGCGAAACCGAATTGAAGCCGATCGGCGCTGCCGCCAATACGATCACGACCGCGGCGGTCACCCCGGTGAATCCGAAACCCCACACGATGAGTAGCCCAGTGATCAGGCCGAGCACCATTCTCAGGAGCACGGTCGCAACCGTTAACAGGGTCCACATTCCCGCGATGGAGAACGAGATGCCGACCGCGATCAGGATCAGCGGTATCGTCGCGGATCCGAGTGGCGAGAGGACACTGTTGGCAATCGCCGGTACGGAAATATGCAAGATGTTTACGATCAGTGCGGCTGCGACCGCTACGAATATCGGCGCGCGAATCGTCTTGAACAAGAAAGATGCCGCCGATTCTGCCTGTGCTTCGCCGAAAAACAGGGAGATCGGGTATGCGAATACCCCGACGAAGATGGCATTGCCGAGATCGAACAGCACGGCTTCGGCCAGGGCGGACTCCCCCAGGACCGACAGGACAAACGGAAAAACAAAGGCCGCGTTCATTATCCCGGCACCGAGAACCACTGCGCCTGCCTGCCGGTTCTCGATCTTCGCCATGCGCACGAAAAATATTGCCGCCGCCGTACAGAGGATATTGATCGTGATCCCCGCGATCGGCAAAAAAATACTACGCCGCTCGAGTTCGGCACCTGAAATGACCAGGAAGACCAGAGCGGGCAAGGTCACATAGAATGCGAGCCGGAACAGGAAAGCAGCCTGTTCGCTCCCGGCCAGACCGCGGGATCGCAGCAGGAAACCGATAAGAAAATAGGCGAAGATTGGCAGGAGCGTGTCGAGCGGCATAGGCAATTATATGTATAAGTTATCCAGGCAGTTCGTCCTGGTCGCCCTGGAGCTAACGTGAAAACCTACAAATGGACCCGTACCGTAATGTTTGCACACTGTGACGTGCACGGAACGATTTTCTATCCGTATCTCTATTCCTGGTTCGATCAAAGCACCGAAGAGCTTTTCAGGAACAACCAGCTGTCCTATGCGGAGCTCAGAGAACAATTCGGTGTTGTCGGCATGCCGCTGGTCGAAACCGGCGCCCGGTATCTGAACGCGTGCCGCCTTGGCGACGAACTGGAGATATGCACCTGGGTGGATGAATGGGCGCGCAAGACCTTCCTGGTGAAGCACCAGGTCAGCCACGCTGATGGTCGCGTTGCCGCGGAGGGGTTCGAGCGCCGGGTGTGGGCGGTGCCCGACGAGTCCAGCCCGAATGGGATTCGCGCCATAGAAATTCCACAGGCCGCGATCGGCAGGCTGAAAGACTGAGGTTCGTCGCCCGCGTGCTCTCAAACGTTGGCATAATCCGCGATTGCATCGCCGCTTTCCTGAAGCTCGTGTAACAGTTTTGCCGGCTCCCAGTACTGCGGATCGAGCGTTTTCGCGAACCCTTCTATCCTTGCGCAGACCGTGCCGAGTCCGATCGTGTCCGCATAGAACATCGGCCCGCCGCGAAATCTCGGAAATCCGTATCCGGACGTGTATACGACATCTATGTCCGCTGCGCGCAGCGCGACCTTTTCCTCGAGCACCTTTGCACCCTCGTTGATCAGCGCGCACAAGCAGCGTTGTTCAATCTCCTCGTCTGACAGCTCACGACGCTCGATTCCGAGCCGCTCTGCTTCTTTCGCGAACATCTCGAGAGCTTCCGGGTTGTCGCGCCGTTCCCGTGAACCTGCTTCGTAACGGTAGTAACCCGTGCCTGTTTTCTGCCCGAGCCAGCCGCGCTCGGCGAGCATCGTGGACGTCCGGCAAAAGGCGGGGTCGTCCGGCAGGAATTCCTTGCGTTCCTGCCTCACTTTGTAACCGACGTCGACGCCGGCCATGTCGTAGACCGCGAGTATCCCCATCGCCATGCCGAAACGCTCCAGCACGGTGTCGACCTGCCGCGGCGTCGCGCCCTCCAGCAACATGTGCTCGGCCTCGCGCCCGTATGGTTCCATCATGCGATTGCCGATGAAGCCATACTGGTTCGCGGACAAAACGCTGACCTTGCGCAGCCGCCCGCCGAGTTTCATCGACGTCGCGATGATTTCGTCCGCGGTTTCGTCCGTACGCACGACTTCGAGCAAGCGCATGACCTGGGCGGGGCTGAAGAAATGCAGACCCACTACGTCCTGCGGTCTCCTGGTAGCGCCCGCGATTTCCGCGACATCGAGGGTCGAGGTGTTCGTGGCCAGTATCGCGTCCGCTTTGCAGATCTCATCGAGCTTTTTGAAGATTTCCCTTTTTAAGGCCATGTTCTCGAATACCGCTTCGATGACGACGTCTGCTCGAGCGATGTCGGCGTAATCGCTGCAACCTGTAATTAACGCCACTTTTTCCTCGACTGCCTCGGGCGTCATGCGTCCTTTCTTGACTCGCCGTTCGTATTCGCCGCGGATCGCCTCGAGCCCGGCATCGACCGCTGCCTGATCGACGTCGAGGATGTTTACCGGGATGCCGGCGTTCGCAAATGCCATTGCAATGCCGCGGCCCATGGTTCCGGCGCCGACAATGCCGCCGGACCCGATGTCCCGCGCGAGGCCCGCATCGATGCCGGGAATCTTCGAGGTCTGCCTCTCCGCGAAAAACAGCCGCATCATTGCCTTCGCTTCGGTCGTCTGCAGCGACGCGTCGCTTATCTCCTTTTCACGCGCGATCCCCTCGTTGAAAGGCAGATCGAGCGCGGCCTCGATCGCATCGATGTCCATGCCGGGCACCTGGCGGTTCGGCATTTGCGCTTCGACGCGCGAGCGCTCTGCACGCAGGAACGCGTCGATATCATCATCGCGCTTCAAGATAACTTCGCAGGTGCGCCGCGGACCTTTACCGTCCTCAAGGAGTTTATTGGCGAACCCGATCGCGAATTCACGCAGCTCAGCATCGGTGACCGCGTCGAGCAGGCCGGATGACAGCGCGGTGTTGCCATCGACCGGGCGCCCGGAAAGAAGCATCTGCAGCGCTTCTCGCGCGCCGATGATTCGCGGCAGGCGCTGTGTCCCGCCGGCACCCGGCACGATGCCGAGGTTAATCTCGGGAAAACCCAGCTTCGCGTTGCGCGCCGCGACCCTGTAGTGGCAGGCAAGCGCGGCCTCGACACCGCCACCTAATGCCGTACCGTGCAATGCGGCAACCACCGGTTTCTCCAGCGCCTCGATCTCGGCGAACAGGTCGAGGTAACTGGTATCACCGATCGCGTCGTCAAGTTCGGCAATGTCGGCGCCGGCAATGAAGGTTCTGCCGGCACACATCAGTACGACAGCATCGACAGACTCGTCGGATGCGGCCTGGCGGAAACAGTCCTGCAAACCTGCGCGTACAGCTTCGGACAATGCGTTGACTGGTGGACTGTCTATCGTGATCAGTGCCAGGCGGTCGGACTTCTCCAGACTTACTGCTTCGCTCATATTCTCTCCTGTCAAAGGCGATTGTACTGATTGCCCCGCCCAACATTCGACTTCGAACGCGCAAATGTTCTATCGACAAGGAGATGCGACAAGCTCTGATAGAATCGATAGAAATCGGGAACGAGAGATAATCATGAGAAAGATCCCGGATTACCCGGTCCGCCCCGCCGACCTTCTTTTTGTCGTCGTTATTTGCGGACTGGCAGTGAGCGCGCATGCAAGCGTTTCACTTGATGGAACGGTGGTCGATCTGAACGGACGGCCCATTGTCCAGGCACAAGTTACGGTGCGAACCGGAGACTCGCATGCCGGTGCAGATCTGATTACGGTATTTACCGGTGATGGCGGCAAGTTCTCGTTCCCGGAAGCCGTTACCGTCGCCGACAAAGTCGAGTCGGCATTGACTGCCCGCGCCCTCGGCTATGACCTGTTGCACGTCACCGCAGAGGGTGCTGCTGAGGATCTGGTCAACGCGACCATCGTCATGACCAGCACATCCAACCAGGTCACGGCGGCACCGGCATCGGCATGGCTCAAGCCTGTAAGCGATCGCGACGAGAAGGCGAGATTCGTACTGAATTGCGTCGGCTGCCACCAGGTTCCGTCCGAGGAAGTCCGCGCTTACGCCGCGCAGATCGACGCGGTCGATATTGCGGACGCAGCAACCGTGCGCGAACAGAGCTGGCTGTCCATAGTGCACTACATGAATTACCTCTCGGGCTGGGAGTTCGGTCGCGCAAATCCCGCCGGCCCTCCCGACGCCGAGCATGCTTATACGGTTGGCCCGGGCGAGGAAGTCGCGACCACGATGGCCAATCATTTCACGGGCGCGATGGACGAGTTGTCCGGCTATGACTATGGCGCGCCTCTGATCGTCACCGGCGATACCGTCATCCGCGAATACGAAGTCAGGGAAACCAACGCGATTCGCGAAGCGATGATGCTCGGCTCCCCTCCGAAGCTCTGGGTCGCCGATGTTGCGACGAACCGCATGTACGCGATAGACGTGGCAACCGGCGAACAGGAATATCACGACGTACCGTTCGATGGCGTGTCCGGTCCGCACTCCCTGCACCGCGCCGCCGATGGTTCGCTCTGGATTACGCCGTTCTTCCCGAGCGTCATCGCCCGCCTCGACCCTGTCGAGATGAGCTGGCGAACCTGGGCGACTACGACCAACAAAGGCGAGGTCGTCGGCATTCACGATCTCAGCTTCGGCGCCAGTCACGAATTGCTCACCGATGTTGACGGCCTCGTCTGGTACTCCGATATCGGCAATAACGCGGTCGGTTACTTCAATCCGGAAACCGGAGACGCGGAAATATTCCATGCGCCGGAGATTCCCGGCAGACCGGGAGCGGGCGCGCTGTTGTATGGACTGATCATGACCGCCGATCGCAAACACATCTGGTACAGCCAGCTCGGCATCGGCAGCTTTGGCAACTTCAATATCGAAACCCGCAAGTTCGAAAACCGCGTCGTCCTGCCCATGGCTGATTCCGGACCGCGCCGACTGACGATCACCGAAGACGATGTCATGTACGTGCCTTTGTATGGATCCGGTCAGCTGGTCGAGTACGATACGAAAGCCAGGAAACAGCTCGGCATGTACGACCTGCCGGATACCGGCAGCGCGCCGTACGCCGTGACCTGGGATTCCGTGCGCAAGATTGTCTGGATTGCGACATCCAACGCGGATGTGATTTACAGTTTCGATCCGCAGACTGGTTCTTTCGGTGTCATTCCGCTGCCGCGCGCGGGTGCATTCCTGAGAATGATCGACATTGATCCCGAGTCCGGCGTGCTCGTCACCTCCTACGCCAATATCGTCGAGTTCGTTAAAGGCCCGAGAATGGCGTTGATTATCGATCCGGGCGACGGCGCATACGACAATGCGATGAGTGGAGGCGGCCGATGAAAATTGTTATTCCCCTCACCGCGCTGACACTGTTTTTTGCTTCTGCGTCAACACTTTATGCCGACGAACTCGATGGCGAGGCTCTGGCAACCGAGAAACGCTGTGTCGGCTGCCACGACCTCGATCGAAACTTGCTCGGCCCTTCCTACCAGGCAATTGCCGCTCGACACTCGGCGAATAAAGAAGTCATGCTCGAAGTGCTTGCGCAGAAGATCATCATAGGCGGCGCCGGCAACTGGGGTATCGTGCCCATGGTGCCAAACGAGCACCTGAGCCTCGACGAGGCGCGTGCGATTTCGCGCTGGATCCTGGACCTGCAGTAGACGACTTGCACGCCGTGTGAGGTCAGGAAAGCTTAGTCCTGTCCCTCGGCATCGGTCTGAATATGCCACCATTCGCGTAGCCGACGACACTTGCCGT
>JABAOH010005754.1_pt1 | contig 22489 bp, 19 predicted proteins | sample 7062181 | NCBI WGS metagenome assembly JABAOH01 (sample SAMN14538630, study PRJNA623070) | marine sediment metagenome | biome: marine biome [ENVO:00000428]; feature: marine pelagic biome [ENVO:01000023]; material: deep marine sediment [ENVO:00002113]; isolation source: pool of 5 deep marine... | reverse complement strand
GACTAAAACCTACAATTTTCAGAATGCGGAGATACAGTCAGTTGTCAGAGAAGCAGCAAAACTTTTCCTGTTCAGATTGGAATCTGATGGATTTGTTCTCCAGACAAATTTGCCTGAAAACCCTCTATTTTTAGAGATAGATAAGGATGCTGTAAAACAGGCATTGACCAATCTCATAGATAATGCTATTAAATATTCGTCAGATAAAAAGGATATAGTGATTCGAGTCGTCGAAAAGGAAAAGCAGGTAGAAATTCAGGTTAAAGATAAGGGACTCGGAATTCCATCCAAAGATAGAGAAAAGATTTTTGAGGGATTTTATCGGCATGTTGAAGCTAGCCGACATAATCCAAAAGGTGTAGGATTGGGACTAAAAATTGTCAAACATATCATGGAAGCTCATAAGGGAGAAGTTAAAGTCGAGAGTCAACCGAATAAAGGAAGCACCTTTAGTCTGATTTTTCCAAAGCCATGAAAAAAATATTAATCGTTGAAGATGATAAAGCTCTGCTTGAAACCTTTAAATCTTTTCTAGAAACAGAAAACTTTAACGTCCTACCGTCCTGCGACGGAGAAGTAGGGTTCCGGTTAGCTTGCCAAGAAAAAGTTGATTTGATTCTTCTCGATTTTACGCTCCCTTCTTTAAGCGGGTTGGAAATATGTAAGAAGCTTCGAGAAAAAGGGATAATGACGCCCATTATCATGCTTACAGGGGAAAAAAAGAAAGAGATTGATAAAGTCTTGGGTCTAGAACTCGGAGCGGACGATTATCTCATTAAGCCTCTAGGAACAAAGGAACTTTTGGCTAGGATCAAAGCTGTACTCCGCCGCACTAAGGCTGAAGCAGCAGAAGTTGAAGAAAGTTATTATAAGACACAAACTCTCCAAACACCCATTTCCAGGTTAACTAGGGGAACTACCATTGGTGGAAGATACGAAGTCATCGAACAACTAGGAAAAGGCGGAATGGGCAAAGTCTACAGGGTATTAGACAATAAGGTAGGAGAAGAGGTGGCTTTAAAACTATTAAATCCTGAAATCGCTGCTGATGAGAAGATAATTGAGCGTTTTCGAAACGAACTGAAATTCGCGCGAAAGATATCTCAAAGGAATGTGTGCCGCATGTACGACCTTAACGAGGATGAGGGAACCCAGTTCATTACCATGGAATATGTGCCAGGGGAAGATTTAAAGAGCACGATAAGAAGGATGGGACAACTATCCGTAGGGAAAGCTATTTCTATAGCCAAGCAAGTATGCGAGGGGCTATCCGAAGCCCACGAATTTGGAGTTGTGCACCGGGACTTAAAACCTCAGAATATCATGATAGATAAAAAAGGGAATGTGCGTATTATGGATTTCGGAATAGCCCGTTCTCTTGAGGTGAAAGGGATAACGGGAACCGGAATGATGATCGGGACGCCGGAGTATATGTCGCCAGAGCAAGCTCAAGGAAAGGATATAGACCTTCGTTCTGATATCTATTCGCTCGGTATCATCCTTTATGAGATGGTGACTGGGAAAGTACCTTTTGAGGGAGATACCCCCCTAAGTATTGTCTTGAAACACCAAGCTGAGAAGCCTCGAAATCCAAAAGAGGTCAATGATCAAATTCCCGAAGATCTAAGCCGGGTAATACTCAATTGTATGGAGAAGGATAAGGAAAAGAGGTACCAGTTGGCAGAGGAAGTCCTTTCTGAATTAAAAAAGATTGAGAAAGGCATTCCGACCACAGAGATGATTCTGCCCAAGAGAAAAACTGAGGTAGATAAAATCGCTGAAATTAAATGGGAAAACTCTATTGCCGTGCTCCCCTTAGCAGATTTGAGCCAGAAGAAAGATCAGGAATATTTCTGTGATGGGATGGCTGAGGATATCATTACAAAACTTACGAGGATTGAAGAATTGAAAGTAATTTCCCGCACTTCGGTGATGCGCTATAAAAAAGTAGATAAGGACATAAAAGAGATTGGCAAAGAGTTGGGCGTGAGAAGTATTCTTGAGGGGAGTATCAGAAAAGAAAAAGATCATATTCGCGTTAGCGCAGAGCTGATCAATGTAGAAGACGGTTTTCATCTCTGGGCCGATGCATATGATCGTAAGCTCGAAAGCGTATTTGAAGTTCAAGATGATGTATCTAAAGCCATTGCTGATGCTTTGAAGTTGAAACTTTCGCCAGAAACAATCGAGTCACTTAAAACAGGACGACCCAAAAATATTGATGCTTATGAATATAACCTGAAGGGCATGCATTATATAAATAGTAAATATATCATTTCCCATCGGGAAGAAGATTTTAAGGCTGCCATAAAGATGTTTAAGAAAGCTATAGAGATAGATCCGAATTATGCTCTAGCCTATGGTGGCTTGGGCTGGGCTTATCAACATCATTATCAAATAACTGGGAAAAAGAAAGATATTAAGCTGGTATTGAAGAATTGCGAAATATGTTATGAATTAAACCCGACCCTGGTAGAGACGAATACAGCAGTAGCCTGGAGTTACTTTCTCAGAGGCGAATACGACAAAGCTTTCCAAAGTTTAAAGAGAGCCTTGGAAATAAATCCTAATATTTCTACTTTAAATCATGTGACAGGACTTTTTTTTCGCCAACTTGGTCTTCTTTACCAGGCCGTTGAATACTTTTCTAGAGCCTTAGAGTTTGACCCATTTTTTCTCCCCTCTCATTCTCTTCGCGCCAGGTGTCTTATCTACACAGGAGAATTAGAAAAAGCCGCATTTTATATAGAGAAGGCGTCAGAGATTGAACCTGATAATTTCTGGTCGCTTCTGGATAATAGTTTACTTTTGGTTATTAAGAAAGAGTATAATAAAGCCGAAAAATTACTAGCCAGAGCGGAGAAAATAAATCCAGATTATTCTACTATTCAATTTTATCGAGCGTTACTATTTGCAGCGAGGGGAGAGAAAAATAAAGCTCTTACCCTTAGAAAAAATGGGCCAGTTTACGCTCTTTTAGGAATGAAAGACGATGCCATTAAGTATATCGATAATAAGATTAAGAAAGGAACTGAACATTTTCAATACTCATATCTTCCTTTAGCAAACAATGCTTTTTATGAAAGCCTCCGTGACAATGCTCGATTTGAAGGTATCGTAAAAAAACAAAAGAAGAAATATGAAGAGAGATTGAAAAAGTATGGAGAGCTATAATTCATTTTCTCCTGTAAACACTTTCCAAAAATTTCAGCCTGAATTAGCCATTAAGAACATTTTTTATATGATTTCATAAGGCCATGAAAAAAATATTAATCGTTGAAGATGATAAAGCTCTGCTTGAAACCTTTAAATCTTTTCTAGAAACAGAAAACTTTAACGTTGTATCCTCCTGCGACGGAGAAGAAGGATTCCGGTTAGCCTGCCAGGAAAAAGTTGATCTGATTCTTCTCGATTTTACGCTCCCTTCATTAAGCGGGTTGGAAATATGTAAGAAGCTTCGAGAAAAAGGGATAATGACGCCCATTATCATGCTTACAGGTGAGAGAAAAGAGGAGATTGATAAGGTCTTGGGTCTAGAGCTTGGAGCGGACGATTATCTTATTAAGCCTCTTGGGACAAAAGAGCTTCTGGCCAGGATAAATGCCGTGCTTCGCCGCACTAAACCTGAAGCGGCAGAGGTTGAAGAATACTCTTTTGGTGATGTTTACGTAAATTTTAAAAAGCAAATAGCATCTAGAGGAAAGAAAGAGCTCTACCTTACCGCTAAAGAATTTGGCCTTCTTAAGCTCCTTATTTCTTATGAGGGAGAGGTTGTTAGCCGGGAGACTATTCTAAACGAAGTATGGGGGTATGACAAATTTCCGACAACAAGGACGATCGATACTTTTATCCATCACCTGAGACAGAAAATCGAGAGTAATCCGGCCGAGCCTGTTCATCTAATTACCATCCCCTGGTCTGGCTACAAATTTCAAAAATAAAAATATTTTCCGGCTTTTTACCTTTTTGTCTTCATGTAGGGATTTGATGTATCAAACCCGCACTTTTTTCCTATATGTGTTGATTTATCTGTAGGGGCTAGATTCATCGAGCCCGTCTATTATTGTATGCAAAGAGGAAAGTCCCCGTTTTTTCCTTATTTTATAAAATGGGGATGCTCTTTATTTTTCCTTACAGCTACAGTTTTTCCCCATTTTTTCTATATTCCTGCTTTTTTTAACAAACTTTTAACAAATTCTTTACAACCTTTTGACAACTTTAGATTTGGAGAGACTTAAATTAAAAGCAGAAGGTGAAAAAAGTAAGGTAGAAAATATGAAAACCGAAATGAAAATGATTTTTGATGGTAGGGTATTAGCCCTACCATTCAGGCATTTATAAGGAGGTTCAAAATGGCAACAGCAAGAGAAATTTTAGCTGGTAAAAAAAATGCTGCTTCTCCGAAAAGTCATTATAAAGAGACATTTTTAGACAAGTGTTCTAAGTTTCACAGTTTTCATATGTCTTACATGTCAACGTTGAATATTCAGAATCCTTATATGCGAGTTGTTGATCCTCCTGCGTCGCCTGTGGTTTTGAAAAATGGCAAGACATTGATCATGCTTGGCTCTAATAATTATTTGGGCTTTTCAACACATCCAGCAGTTAAAAAAGAAGTGAAACGGACTGTCGAGATGTATGGCACTGGAAGCTGTAGTTCTCGTCCTCTTGCCGGAACAACGAGTCTTCACATAAAGCTGGAGAGAGAACTGTCTAATTTTAAAAGGACTGAAGCTACGCTTTTATTCAGCACGGGTTATATGACTATGATGGGAACCATCTCCGCTCTTGCTGGAGAAAATGACTTCGTCCTCAGCGATCAACTAAATCATGCCAGCATTATTGATGGGATCCGCCTTTCCAGAGCTCAAGCCAAAATCTATAAACACAATGATATGGAAAGCTTAGAGCAGAACTTGGCTTCTATCGATCCTGAAGCGAATAAATTAATCGTTACTGATGGTGTCTTCAGCATAAAGGGAGATATAGCCAGTCTCCCTGAAATTAAGAAATTAGCTGATAAATACAATGCCCTTGTTATGGTGGATGATGCCCATGGAACAGGTATTTTAGGAGAGAAGGGGCATGGAATAGTAGAACATTATCACATGGAAGGTCAGATAGACATAGTTGGATCCACTTTCAGTAAAGTTTTTAGCACAGTAGGTGGAGCGGTGGGCGCCAAGAAGGAAATTATTGATTTTCTAAGGTTCAATTCTAGACCTTTTGTCTTTACCGCCAGCCTTCCTCCTTCTGTAATAGCAACAGTCTTGGCTTCTCTTCGTATACTAAAAAGATCAACTCATTTGATCAAAAAACTACGAAAAAATGTAAAATTCCTCAGAGAAGGTCTCCTAGATTTAAACTTTAGAATCGGAATTAATCCGACGCCAATAATTCCTCTCTTCATAGGAGATGATGTAAAGACCTTAAAAATGGCAGCAGAATTAGAAGGGGAGGGAATATTTATTAACCCAGTCGTTCCTCCTGGAGTTTCGGTTGAATCTTCTCTCTTAAGGATAAGTGTTATGGCTTCTCTCTCCCAGGAAGAATTAGAGTTCGCTTTGGATAAATTTAAACTCGTCGGCAAGAAATTAGGATTGATTTAGTATATTGCCTATGAGCGGGAGGAGGACTCTTAAATGGAAAAACAATATGCTGGTTTGCTAAGCCTCGCATTCTGGAAAGCGTATGGCATTACCATGCGGCCTTATCTGCTTTATGTTTCTGGGGTCGCGGGAATGGCCGGTTTCGCTGACGGGCCTCAAACTGGAATTGGTGTGACTATAGGCATTTTTTTTGTTTTTTTTCTCTCCTATGGATTCGGTCAAGCCCTAACAGATTGTTTCCAAATGGACACAGATTCTATCTCATCGCCTTATCGTCCCCTGGTCCAGGGTATTATTGGCCGAGGACAGGTTTTGCTTGTAAGCCTGCTTGGACTTTTGGCTGGTTGCGTGATCCTCTTTCTTCTTAATCCCTGGACACTCGTTCTCGGGCTCTTATGTGTTATAGGTCTAGCAACATACACATTTTTTAAACGGCGGTGGTGGGGAGGTCCCTTCTATAATGCCTGGATTGTGGCGTTGCTTCCCATTATGGGCAAGATGGCAGCAGTTGGACCCAGCAAGCCTATCTCAATTATTCTCGAGAATAGTATTCTTGTGCCGATCACAATTAGCGTCTTTTTCAGCTATGCCAACTTTGTGCTTATGGGCTATTTTAAAGATATCTCAGCAGATAGAGAAAGCCAGTATAATACTTTCGTTGTTATTTATGGTTGGAATAAAGCTGCAAAAGGAAGTGATATTTTTGCTTTACTCTCAGTAGTCGCAACAGGTTGGGGAATATCAAGAGTGCTTTTTAGAGAGACGTTTTTTTCTTTGAGTTGGTTCTCTATTCCTGTATTCTTTGCCGCAGTTGCTGTGTTGATTGTTGCTCAGGTTGGAATCCATCGTATCAGAGACGAGAAGGAGGCATACGGACCTATTGCCAACGTAGTAAGGGGCTTTGTCCTTCTCCATCTAGCCGAAATTTGTTTGCTGAAGCCAGGCTGGATACCCCTTGTGGTTCTTTTTTACATTGCTTTTGAATTGGCCCTTAAGATGAGACCAGAGAAAGGACAGGTTTAAAATGCGTGTCTATCTAAATCCTTATTGTGACTTCGGCAAAGGCAGGATTAAATGGAGAAAAATTGAACCAGCCCTCCGAGTTCGGTTTGGAGCATTCGAACTCGATGAGATTCAGTCTCCTCTTCAACTGAGCAGTCAGATTGAGGAAGCAATAGAAGGCGGGGAACGTCTTTTTATAGCTGCAGGTGGCGATGGCACGGTTAATCTCATGGTGAATGCTTTGATGGCCTCATCTGCACCCGGGCAAGAGTTTGTTTTAGGAGCTGTTGGCCTTGGTTCGAGCAACGATTTTCACAAACCTTTTCGCTCCGAAACCTTTATCCGGGGAGTGCCTACGAGGATGAACCAGAAGGAGGCATTTCCTTATGACATTATACGCATCCGATACAGAAACGGTCAAGATCATACTCTGATCCGCTACAGTATCATCAATGCCAGCATCGGGATAACGGCTCAAGCTAATGCACTCTACAATTCCAGGCTTCCTTTTATTGTCTGGATAAAGAGATTTTCCCACGATGGTGCTGTTGTCGCTTCCGCCTTAAAAGCCATATTCTCTTATAAGAATATTCCCTGCACCCTGACTTTAGGGAAATCAGAAGCGAGAAATTTTCATCTTACCAATTTGGGAATAATAAAGAATCCACATTTTGCAGGTGGGCTCTGTTATGACACCTGTATCAAGCCAGATGATGGGAAACTCGGAGTAAATCTATGTGCAGGCATGACAAAGTTTGAAACAATAAAAACTTTAGCGAAGCTATATAAGCGCCAATTTTGGGGTCAACCGAAGACTCATTCTTGGTATGTAAACAAGCTTTGTGTTGAAAGTGCCTTACCCTTTGCTTTGGAAATGGATGGCGAAGTGGTAAGCGCCCAGTATGCGGAATTTGAACTCTTACCTAGAGCTATGAGGTGCTGCCGATGAAAGGAATGGAAGAGATTTTAGAAAATATAAAAATAAACTCTTGGGTTCAGAATTTTAAAAGATCTCCCCGGCAAATCAACAAATCCCATGAATCTGACGCGGAGCTTATTGAAGTCAAAGACAAAAATTCTCGCCTGTTAGCCGTTACTATAGATTCTGTAGCTGAGGAAATAACCGAGGGATTGTATCAGGATCCCTTTACCATGGGGTGGGTGACAGTTATGTCGAATCTCAGTGATTTGGCTGCTGTTGGAGCAGAGCCTTTGGGAATAGTAATCGCTGTTTCTGTTGAAAAAGAAAGGGATGAAAAATTCTGCAGAGAGATTGCCAGAGGAATGGCTGCTGCTTGTCAGAAATTGGATGTCTTTATTTTAGGGGGTGATATAAATACAACCCCAACTATCTCCTTGAGCGGCTGTGCCTTTGGATTTGTCCCTCGCGGAGAAAAGATTACCCGTATCGGCTGCCGGACTGGAGATGTTGTTTTCATGAGTGGATGGGCAGGCTCTGGAAATGCTATGGGCTTAGTTCGCTTGGCGAAACTACCAGAGGAACTTTTTCCTGAAAATTTTTACCGCCCGATCGCCCGAATTAAGGAAGGGCAGCTCGTCCGAAAACACGCAACCTGTTGCATGGACACCAGTGACGGATTGATGATAACGCTTGACCAGCTTCTTCGCATCAATAAATTAGGTTTTGTTGTTGAATCCGGCTGGGATAAGATTTTAACTCCTGAAGTTCTTGAGTTGTGTGAAAGAGCAAAAATTCCTCATTGGTTCATGGCTGCTGGTATCCATGGTGAGTTTGAGTTGGTTTTCACAATTCCCGCTGAAAGAGTTAATTTGTTTCTGCAAGCTGCACTGGAAATCGGCTTTCAGCCGATTCAGTTGGGAATTGTGCAGCAAAAACCTTCTCTTGAATTTGTTTTGCCTTCAGGGAAAAAAGTTGAAATTGATATGACCCCCTTGAGGAACCTTTGGCCTACTGCGGGAAGTGATTTAAAACGCATTATTCAAGAGCATCACGCCTGGGGCAAGAAGTGGGGATTAGAATAGCTTATTTCAAAATATAGCATTGTAGCGTATAGCAGTAATTAATGGACCGAGATTAATGACAACAAGAGCATCATCTGGAACAGGCAGGACTCCCGCATCTGAATTTGCTTAAAGGGGAGCTAAGTCGGCGGTGACAGCCCGCAGATTAAATACTCTGTGAAAAGTGTCTTATGTGCTTTTCTTGAGGTTTAAGCTCCCCTTTCAACACACTATTATATTTTGGACAGGAAATAAGCATTAAAGCTAAGATGAGAGAGAAAATGAGAAAGAGCTTGCTTCAACTGTTTTTGGGTGCATTTTTTTTCTTATTTTATGTTCCCAACAACGGTCATGCCTTCCCTAAAAACGATATAGTCTTTCCTGGGAAGGTTAGTGTCTCCCAAGAAAATGAATATTTAGATACAAAAAAATCTCTTAGCGCCTTTCCGATTCTGATGTATGACTCAGACATTGGGATAGGGTATGGCGGCAAAGCAAAATTTGTGAACTATCTCAAAAGAAAAGAATCTTTCGACTTAATTGTCTTTAATTCAAGCAAGGGAGAAAGGTGGTATGTCTTTACTTTTTCTATTCCTGATATTGAAATTCGCCAGGGTAAAAGATACTCGTTCTCTTTTGACCTCAGAGCTGAGTACGATAAATATTTAAAGTACTATTTTTACGGTATAGGACCGGATTCTGAGAAAGATAATGAGACTGAGTTTACTTATGAGAAAAAGGAGCTTCAGTTGAGGTTTGGAAGAGGTTTTACTCCCTGTTTTGTATTGGAAGCTTGCTATATCCTCAGGAATATCAAGTATTTTAAGGTCGATGAAGATAGACCTTTTTCTGAGACGCTGGGAGAAATAGGGGAGCAGTTTTCACCCTTCATTTCTTTTGTAGTCCGTTACGATACCTCAGACAGCCAGATCCATCCGAAAAAGGGTCATCGCCTTATTTTCCAGAATGATGTGGCATCGAGCTTTTTGGGAAATAAAAATGCTCGCTTCTACCGCTTCACCCTAGATTTTAGAAAATTCATCCTTCTCCTCGGAAAAAAGGATGTTTTGGCTTTTCGCACGCTTATTCAAAAAATTTCAGGTAAAAGCGAAAAAATTCCACTTTTTGAATACTCCGTTCTGGGGGGCGGCTCAGAGATAACCGCGATGAGAGGTTTCAGCTTAAATCGTTTCCAAGATAAAGGAAAATTTTTAGTTAACGCCGAGTATCGTTTTCCTCTCTGGAGGAAATTGGGAGGAAACGTTTTTATGGATGGAGGACTCGTATGGACGTCTTTGTCAGAAATAAGACTCAATAAAGCTGTGGTTGATATTGGATTGGGATTGAGGTATTATCTTCAAAACTTTGTTGTTAGATTTGATATGGGTTTTAGTAACGAAGGCATAGGAATCTACTTTAATTTCGGCCATATCTTTTGAAGAAGATCTGAGTGGAAGAAGATAGCGATATTATTTGTTTCTGGTTGCTTGCTTATGGTTTTTTCTATGCTTACTTTCATATCGTGCCACCTTTTTTGAAGGCCGTTCTTAAGAGTCCTCTAACGTGGGGAGATACGCTTGATTTTTTGACTCCATTTGCTGTCATTCCTTTAGCTTATATTCTTTATTCACGTACATATAAAATTTTATCCTCCCTGGAGCCTCAACTGCCCTTAAACAGAGTTATAAGGATTTTGACTAAAGTTATATTAGCCATCGGCTTTCTTCTTTTTGTGGATGGTCATGGCCTCCATCTTTCTGCTAATTCAATTGCCAGGCTCCTTCATCACATGAAGGAATCAGAATTATATAAGGCCACGTATCTTTTTGATGAAATAATCAGCCATTTTATGTGGGACGGAGGTGTTTTCCTGATTTCTGTTGCCTTAATTATTGCATCTTATAAGATTGCATTCAAATCTCTCTCCTGGAAAAATTTTGCTTTTCTCTCATTAGGAGCTGCTTTTTATGGCTTTGCTTTTACAGCGAATGGAATTGAAGGGCAAACAGTAATCTTCACTTTTCCTGCTGCTGGCGTAGGTTTTCTTATCGCTCTGCTGTTTTATTTTCACAGAAAAAAAGAAGGCAACCAGAATCCGTTTCTCTTTTTCTTCATGAGCGGCTTTTTCTTGAGTTTAATTCTATTTGCTTACTGGGGTATATCCCGCTCTGGATTTCCTCAATTTAGCGAGTTAGGATGGATTTGAGAATGGTAGAAAAAAAGGATTTTGACATCTCGATCATTCGCCCCGAGATGCGCTTAGCAGGTTTAAAGCTAAGAGGTCAGGGCATGCCTTCGGAAAGATTAAAAAGGATAAAAGAAGGATTGCATACCCTGCATACACTAGAGACCATGGCAGTTAATATCTATAAGCTCCAGATCACAAGAAGAGAAAATGATCTCAATCTCCAGCTTATAGGTGCTATGGGTAACGAGATGACGCATCTGCAGGATTTTCAGATCAAGCTTTTTGAATACGGTTTTAAGCCCAGTATGCTCAGGTGGTTGTACTGGATCGTGGGTTTCAAATTTGGATTCTTTTCGCGATTGCTAGGCACAAAAGCCAAGCTTAAAACTGGCATTTGGGTTGAGAAGAAAGCTGTTCATCATTACGATGAGCTTCTGCGAAAAATAGAATGGGATGAGGACACTCGAAAGATAATTAAAAAGGACCAGGCTGATGAGTACGGCCACATCAAGCGCTGGGAAGCCTTCCTCAGAAAGTTAAGAAAAGAGACCTGAAGCCTTATTGCGCTAGCTCAACGAGCAAGCCAGTTAAGAATTTCCAGAATTTTTCTACAGAGCCTGTATGAACCCTTTCTTCAGGAGAATGAGGATGCTCAATAGTCGGGCCGAAAGAAATCATATCCATCCCTGGAAACTTTTCTCCTATAATCCCGCATTCAAGGCCTGCGTGGACAGCGCCAACCTCTGGCTCTTTTTGAAACATTTTCTGGTAAACCTCTTTTAGAGTCTTGAGAAGAGGGGACTCCAGGTTGGGCGTCCAGCCAGGATAGCCTTCAGGCTGAGCAACCTTTGCTCCTACAAGTTCGGTCGAGGCTGCGATTGAATTTCGCACGGCCTCCAGGGCTGAGGCCACAGAACTTCGGCTGCTGCAGATTATTTGAGCTTTATCTTTGTGAGTGTTAACAATAGCCAGGTTAGAGGAAGTTTCCACAAGGTCTTCCATTTCAGGATGCATGGCTATAACTCCATGAGGAAGGGTGAAAATGAGGTTGATGAGAGTCTTCTGAGATTCTGGAGTTAAAGGATCTTCTTTTTCTTTATCTGCTTTTTCGAAAGAAAAATTCGCCTCTTTCTCAACAGCTTTGTATTCGAATTTGATTTTATCAAAAGCCTTCTGGAAAAATGAGGATAAATCCTGACTTTGAGCCGGATCAACAATAACATCCGCCCTTGCTTCACGGGCTATTGCGTTTCGTTTGTTGCCGCCTTCCATGCTAACAAGACTAAACTGAAATTCCTTCATGGCCTGCCAAAGCATGCGGGCAAGTAATTTTATGGCATTTCCACGCCCCTGGTTGATATCAATTCCCGAATGTCCTCCTCTTAGGCCGAAAATTTTCAGTCTGTAAGGCTCACCGCCCTTACTTTTTTCCCTTTTGAGAGATAACGTGATTTCCGAATCAGCTCCGCCCGCACAACCGATAGTGAAAGCTCCTTCATCTTCACTGTCGAGGTTAAGGAATATCTTACCTTTAAGAAAACCAGGTTCTATCTTGGTTGCTCCAGTCAGGCCTGTCTCTTCATCCACCGTGAAGAGAAACTCAAGAGGACCATGCTCTAGATTGTCATCCTCCATAGCGGCAAGGGAAGCGGCTAAACCGATTCCATTATCCGAACCGAGCGTGGTTCCTTTCGCCTGAATCCACTCTCCTTTGATTTCAGCCTTTATAGCGTCTTTATTAAAATCGTGTTCAACATCAGAGTTTTTTTCGCCGACCATGTCTATGTGCCCCTGAAGAATAACTATGTCAGCATTTTCATGGCCCGCCGATGCTTTTTTTCCAACAACAACATTTCCGACTTTATCCCTTTTCCAGGCTAAATTCCTATCCTTAGCCGCCGATATAATATAATCACCTAAAGCTTTTTCGTTACCTGAACAGTGAGGGATCTTCAGGATTTGTTCAAAATGCTTCCAAAGAAGAGATGGTTTGAGTCCTTCAAAGAGTGACGACATTTCAAGCCTCCTATAAATATAAGTCAAGATATTCTTTAAAGAAGAGGAAAGATAATGACATAAAAATCTTAGCGATTCAAGAAAAAATTGGGCAAAAAAATGGGGCCAGGCCCCATTTTTTTCCCATTTTTTTGTCGCCATTTTCTCTACTTTGATAAGGCTTGGCCCCATGATATTTGACTTTTCTTTTTTGTTTTCTTTAAAATTCATATACTTCCGGATGGAAAAATCATTAGGTCCTGTTTTTGAAGAAATCCATAATTCGCCTCCAGATGTAGCTTCTTCTGCACCTGGCCGGATAAACATCATAGGTGAACATACTGATTACAATCAAGGTTATGTCTTGCCAGCAGCGATAAACATGAGGAATTATTTTTTCCTCTCTAAAAGAGCTGATGAGAAAGTCTGCATCTGGACAGAAAATTTAAAAAAAAGAGAGTTATTTTCTTTGAAAAAAATATATTTCTCCAAGCAGAATAAATGGATCAATTATGTCAAAGGCATTTTCTGGACACTCCAGGAAGCGGGATTTGAGCTTCGCGGGATAAACGGCCTTATCTGGGGGAATATTCCTCTTGAGGCAGGTCTGAGCTCCTCTGCGGCACTTGAGGTGAGCATAATTCTGGGATTAAACACACTTTTTAAGCTTGGCCTTGCGCCCCAAAGAATGGCAGAAATAGCCAGAAAGGCAGAAAATGATTTTGTCGGTGTCGAGTGCGGGATCATGGATCAGTTTGTTTCATTTTTTGGCAAGGAAAAAAAGGCTGTGTTTTTAGATTGTGAAACTCTTGAATACGAGCTTGTCCCTGTTCATTTGGAAAGAGAAGATCTCCAAATCCTTGTTTTTGAGAGCGGAGTCCACCGTGAATTGGCCTCTTCAGAATACAACAAGAGGCGGAATGAATCCTTTCAAGCGCTCGAGCTTTTAAAAAAATACGGAACTAAAAGCTACAAGCAGGTAACCTTGGGCCTGCTCGAAGAAAGAAAAAATGAAATGGATGAAGCACTTTATAAAAGAGCCAGGCATGTAGTGAGTGAGAACGAAAGAGTAAAGCAAGCTGTTGAAGCAATGAGGAAGGATGATTTTCTCCTTCTAGGAGAGCTAATTTTCCGATCTCATAAAAGCTTAAGGGATGATTACGAGGTCTCCTGTCCTGAGCTTGATTTACTTTATGAGTCTGGACGGGAATTTCCTGACTGTTTTGGAGCACGACTCACGGGTGCCGGCTTTGGCGGATCTGGGATTGCTCTGGTCAAACAAGAGAGATTAGCTGCTTTCAGGAATAAGCTTCTTGAAGAAGCCAGCAAAAGAAAATTTCCCCGCCCTGAATTCTACGAGGTCGAAATCGGAGAAGGCGCTAAAGCTTATTTCCTTGATAAGGAGGAAAAAAGATGAAAAGGGCAGCGTTTCTTTTTTTGATTTTCTGTTTTCTCTTCAATTCCGCTCAAGGGAAAGAAATGATATTTATCGAGAAATCTATCATAAAAAGCCAAGGGCTTCACTTGAGCCGCACAGTTCAGCCCCAACGGTATTTTGATAGTGTTGGTCAGAAAAGTGCCATTCTAGGCAAGGAGGACGGAAAACTAGAAATCTGGATTTACCCCTATAAAGTTCTGCATAATTTTGAGCTTCGCTTCTTGATTGAAAATGAGAATGAAATTGTAGAAGGAAGAGATGCAGTCCACAGAATAGATGTTTATCCCCATCAGACAATCCTTCGCTATGTCCATTCTTCCTTCAAAGTAGAAGAAATCTTCTTTTCTCCTTTAAGAGAGTCTGGAGTTGTTGTCCTTCTTTCAGTGGAAGCGATCAAACCACTCTCTGTTGTTGCTAGCTTTGCTCCTGATTTGAAACCTATGTGGCCGGCAGCCCTTGGAGGTCAGTATAGCTACTGGGACAGAGAAAAAAAATATTTTGTCGTCTCCGAAGGGACCAGGAAAAACGTTGCTTTGATTGGAAGTCCTGCAGGCGAGCAGTTTTCTTCAGGTCCGGCTCACGCCCTTCCCGAAGGAGATATGAAAATAAAAATTGATGTGAAACCCGAAGATGCGAAACGGACTTTTTTTCCTATCCTTATTTCAGCAAGCCATGATGGAAGGGAAAAGGCGGATAAAACCTATTCTAGCCTTAAGGAGAACTTTAATGAGCTTTATCTTGAGAAGTTTCATTATTATGAAAAATTGGCAAAAGATAATATTTATGTGCAGACTCCAGATGAGAGGTTGAATCAGGCATTCCAGTGGGCAAAAGTGGCTGTGGACAAGGCCCTTGTCTGCAATCCTCAACTGGGCTGCGGTCTGGTGGCTGGCTTCGGCCTTTCAGGAAGCAGCGAGAGGCCTGGCTTCGCCTGGTTTTTCGGAGGTGATGCTTTTTTCAATTCCTGGGCTATCACCAGCTATGGCTCCTTTGACATAACGCGTCAAGGTTTAGCCTTCATAAGGAAGAATCAACGCCAGGATGGGAAAATAATGCATGAACTCTCCCAGGGAGCTGCCTTTATCCCTTGGTTTGAGAAATATCCTTACGGTTTCTACCATGCTGAAACGACTCCTTATTATATTGTTTCTTTGCACGATTACCTGAATTGGTCCGGTGATATAAAATTCATAGAAGAGAGCTGGCCTTCCCTTAAGAAATCTTATCAGTATGTTCTTTCTGCAGATACAGACGGAGATGGACTCATGGAAAACACTGTGGCCGGATTAGCTGCTCTGGAGCTCGGGGCTTTTCTGAAAAATACGAAGGCAGATATTTATTTGGCTGCCTTATCAGTGGAGGCCCACCGGGTCTTTTCAGAACTTGCTGGCCTGATGGGAGAAAAAGAGCTCTCCCGAAAAGCAAATAAGACCTTTGAGAGAGCCTTAGAAACACTTCGTGATAAATTCTGGGTGGAGGAAGAAAAAAAATATGCCCACGCTCTAACAGTCAAGGATAAGCAGCTTGCAGAGACTACAGTCTGGCCTTCTATGCCTCTCTTTTTTAAACAGCTTCCGCCACGAAAAGCAGATTATATCCTGGATATCTTTGCTTCCTCAGAGATGAGCACAGACTGGGGAGTAAGGTCTCTTTCTCCAAAAAGCTCTTACTACGATCCTTTAAACTATAATTATGGGACAGTCTGGCCTTTTCTTACTGGTTATGCCTGTCTTTCAGAATACAATTACGGCCGCTCTCTCGCCGGTTTTTCCCATCTTATGAGCTTGGCCTATAACACTTTTATCGATGGCTTAGGATTTTGCCCTGAACTATTATCAGGAGAATTTTTCAGCCCGGTTGAAGAATCTGTTCCTCATCAGATTTTTTCTTCTTCTCCTATTATCACCTGCCTGGTGAGAGGACTTTTAGGATTGAAAGGAAATGCCTTACTTAGAGAGATTGAATTCAGGCCTAGCTTGCCGGGAGCCTGGGACAAAGTTAAGGTCAGAAATTTTTGTATAGGAAAGGATATTTTCCATTTCAATGTGCAGTTCACCAGGAATAAGCTTGTTTTTCAAATAGAACCCAAAGCTCATGCCCCTTATCGCCTTCATTTCTCACCTTCCTTGGGTTATGGGACACAGGTAAGGTCTGTGAAAGTCAACGGAGAAGATAAAGATTTCAGGATAGAGAAGGAAAGCGGAGAAGTGCGTTGTTTGTTCAATCTGGAAACAAAAGATAATACTCTTATAGAAATTATGACAGAAAAGAGTATTTTTCTATATCTTCCCCCCTATATTCCGCAAATCGGTGATAGAACTTCCGGGCTGAAGATTGTAAGAGCTCAATACAGGGATAATCAACTGAATATTCTTGTCGAAGGATTAAAAGGCAAGGAATATAATCTGAGTCTTATAACTTCAAGGTCTTTAGTCTCGGTGATGGATGCGAAGGCCGAAGAAGCAGAAAACCTCCAGAAAAAGATAATGATACATTTTAATAAGGAAGGAGAGAGATATTCAAGAAAAGAAGTCAAAATCTTGTTTGAATAGCAAGCTTCAATATTGACATCTAGCCTTTTATGTAATAAAGAAAAGAGAAGGAGGAGGAGATAATTACTGAAATAGTTCTCGGTTGTGTTATCTCTTACTTAATTGGATCTATACCTTTTTCCTATATTATTGCCAAGAAAGTAAAAGGAGTTGACCTCCGTGTCGTCGGAGAAGGGAATGTAGGTGCCCGCAATGTCTGGCATGTTGTCGGAAAAAAATACGGGATTATTTCCGGTTTCCTGGATGTTTTAAAAGGATTTTTAGTCTATTGGATCGGTTATTTTTTAGGGCTATTTCCTGTATGGGTCTGGCTTTGCGGGTTTTTTGTAGTTTTCGGCCATGATTTTCCGATTTTCCTCAAGGGAAGGGGAGGGAAAGGAGCAGCTTCGGCCATGGGCTTTCTCTTAGGGATGCAGCCACTCATAATACTTGCCTCCGGCCTCTTAATCGGAGCTGTTTATCTTCCTTTTCGAAGGTTCCACCTTGCTCTTACCATAGGCATGGCCAGTATTCCCGTCCTCTGGTGGGTGGTGTTGGAAGAACCCTGGCCAGAAATTATGCTTTTGTGTTCATTCCTCCTTTTTCTTGGTTTAAAAAGACTTATCGATGAACCTTATATGAGAAAGATAAAACAGGAGTCTGGCTGGTAGAAGACTATGGAATTTATTCAGGAAGCGATTCTCTTTTTTCTGTTTCTTATTTTTTTAAACTTGCTTCAAAATCTTAAGAGGCTTAAGGAACAGGAAAAGATAAAGCCAGAAAAGCCCTTGCCTCTTGTTTCTGTCCTTGTTCCTGCCAGAAACGAGGAAAAAAATATTAAAAATTGTGTGACATCTCTCCTTCGATCTGACTACCCTCGGCTTGAAATCAGTGTACTTGATGATAACTCAACCGATGGAACTTATGCTATTCTGAGAGAGCTTTCCAAGCATAATGAAAACTTGAGGGTCATAAAAGGCAAAAAACTTCCCCCTGGATGGAACGGGAAAAACTGGGCCTGCCACCAGCTTTCTCTGGCAGCCCGAGGCGAATGGTTTCTTTTTACTGATGCGGATACAATTCATAAGCCTCATTCTGTCTCTACGGCCCTGGGAGTTGCTCTAAAAAGAAAATCAGTGTTTATAACATGTATTCCAAGATTCATCACAAAAACGTGGTCTGAAAAGCTGTATTTTCCTGTTATTCATTTTGTATTTGTTGCTCTTTTTCCTTTCAAGCTAATAAACTACTCAAAAGATTCACGCATTTCTTTTGCCATCGGACCTTTTCTCTTTATCAACAGAGATTTTTATTTTTCATGGGGAGGCTATGAGGCGATAAAGCTAGAAGTTGTAGATGATATTGCTATGGCCAAAAAAGTTAAAGAAAACAAAGGAAAAATTTCTATACTTGATGGAACTGGGATTTTAGATGTAAGGTTCTACACCTGCTTTAAAGAAGTGTGGAACGGATTTTCAAAAAATTCCTATGAAGCAATTGGAGGAGCACCTCATGTTCTTGGTGCCTTACTTTTTGCTTGCTATTTTCTTTTCATATACCCTTATATTTCACTTTGGGGAGCTTATGAATCCCACCATAGCCTAACAATCCCCCTATTGCAGGTAGTAGTAATCTCTCTTATTAAATTAATTCTATCCTTGAGGTTTAAGATCAGTATTTTCTACGGCCAACTTCATCCTTTCACTGTGATTTTTGCCGTGCTAATCCTTCTAAATTCTTTCCGTCTTGCTGTTTTTAAGAAAAAATTCGAGTGGAAGGAGAGGCTATATCCTGTGGAATGATAAGCGGGGATTTTCATTTAACAAAACAGATCATACCTGGAATAAAGGTTTTTCCGTTTTTTCTGATTTTTTTCTTGATCCTGCTTCCTGGCTTCCAAACGCATAATTTAGATGCCTCAAGAAAAATTAGGGTAGTAACCAGCGTTTTCCCTCTTTTTGAGTTTGCTGAGGCTGTTTCAGGAGAAAGGGGAGAGGTTAGTCTGCTTCTTCCTCCAGGCGCTGAAATTCATACCTGGCAGCCTAGGCCGAGCGATATAATTAGACTTTCATCTGCTGACCTCTTTGTCTATATTGGTGCGGACCTGGAGCCTTGGCTTCACGATCTTCTGAAAAGCGTCAAAAATCCCGACATTAGAATCCTTGAAGCAAGCCAGGGGATTTCCCTGATTGATGCGGAAGGTATCGTCCACTCCGAAAACGAGCGCGAACATGGAGCGCACGATCCCCATATCTGGCTGGACTTTAAGAACGACCAGATGATTGTCGATAGAATCGCAGCAGTTCTTTCAGAAATGGACCCCGACGGCTCCTCGTTCTTTAATGAAAATGCATCCGCTTATAAAGAAAAGCTCCAAGGATTAGACCAGAAATTCAAGGATGAACTCAAGGATTGTATCCACCAAACTATAATTCTTGGCGGTCATGCTGCTTTTGGTTATCTTGCCCGAAGCTACAATTTACGCCAGATTTCTGTTTATGGGTTAAGTCCTGATTCTAGACCCACTCCAAAGAAACTCATCGAGGTTGTGGAATTAGCTAAGAAGTATGGAATAAAGGTCATATTTTTTGAGATTCATGTGAGCGATGAATTGGCAAGAGTTCTGGCCGAAGAAGCTAGGGCTAGAACCCTTGTCTTAAATCCAGGAGCAAACTTGACGAAAGAACAATTGAAGTCGGAAAAGACTTTTTTTGATATAATGGAAGAGAATTTGGAGAATCTAAAAGATGGACTTATCTGCAAATGAGTCGAAGACATTAATTGATGTCAAAGATATATCCTTCAGCTATGGTCCTATAAAAGTCTTACAGGATGTAACCTTCCCCATCCAGAGAGGTGATTTTTTAGCCATCATAGGTCCTAACGGCTCTGGCAAAACCACGCTGATTAAAATCATTCTGGGACTACTGAAACCCTCGAAGGGCAAGGTTTGGATTCTGGGAAAGCCTGCGGAGGAGTTTGATGATTGGCGCAAGATAGGCTATGTCCCACAGAAAGCCACCCATATTGATCCCTTTTTTCCAGCATCTGCCAGAGAAGTAGTGGCCATGGAATTCCTCGCCCGTAATAAATTTCCGAGGTTGACAAAACGGGAAGAAGACCTTTGCATAGAAAAAGCATTGAAACAGGTTGGCATGGAACATTTTAAAAATTGGCGTATCGGGGGTCTTTCAGGAGGCCAGCAGCAGCGAGTTTTTATTGCCAGGGCAATTGTCAATGAGCCTCACATCCTTTTCCTGGATGAGCCGACAACTGGCGTGGATTCTGAAACCCAAGAGCATTTTTATGACATGCTCGATACTTTGAATAAAAAAGAAGGGATTACTATTGTACTGATCACGCATGATACCGGAATAGTCAACAAGCACGTCACCCAAGTCGCGTGCCTCAACCAGAGATTGGTCTACCACGGCACTCACGCAGAGTTCTGCCGCGCAGGCGCTTTTAAAGATATGCTAGCTGGACACCACTTGATCTCCCATCGCCATTAAATCGAGAAAGCAGCTGCGCGGCAGAATATCTTAAATCTTGGTATAAAGAAGATAGATATAAAGAGAATAAGGTTTTAATTTCGCACTAATATCTGAAATCAGGGCTTAATTATCTGAGCAATATGGAAGCTTTCCTTACCTACGGATTCCTTCAGCGAGCACTCCTTGCCGGAATCTTTGTCGCCATGGCCTGCGCACTTTTAGGGGTATTCCTAATCCTGAGGCGAGATGCTATGATCGGCCATGGTTTAGCCCACGTAACGTTTGCCGGAGTTGCTTTAGGGCTTTTTTTAAAGATAATTCCCTTATCCATGGCTCTTGTTATCGCAGTGCTGGCGGCATTGGGAATCATGAAGCTGAAAGAAAAGGCTGGCATCTACGGAGATACCGCAATTGCAATTTTCAGCAGTGTGGGGCTTGCTCTCGGGATATTGCTGGCTACTCTAGCCCACAGTTTTAACGTGGACCTTTTCAGTTACCTCTTTGGAGATATTTTAGCCATAGAAGCATCAGAAGTCTGGCTTTCCATCGGATTGGCAGTCATAGTCGTTTTTATCGTGATTCTAAACTACCATAAATTTATGTACATGACATTTGACCAGGAAGCAGCAAAGGCATCGGGGATTAAAGTTGGCCGTCTGGATATTCTTTTGACTATTCTTACAGCAGTAACAATCGTTCTTGGTATGAAGGTGGTAGGAATCCTTTTGGTTTCAGCCCTGGTTGTTATCCCGGCGGCAGCAGGTCTTCAGCTGGCATCCAATTTTAAACAGGCAATAATCCTCTCTTCGATTATCGCTTTTGTTTCTGTTCTATTAGGTCTTATCCTGGCTTTCTATTTAGACTTTCCCGCTTCAGGGACAATTGTTATCCTTTCTTTTCTTCTGTTTGGCTTATTTTTTATCTTCAAGAGAAGATAAAGAATTCTCTAAGAAAAGAAAATCCTTATAAGAGTTTTATCCAGCCAATTTTTCCAGGGTCTTCTCAAAAACAGAATAAGCTTCCTGTCCGTAGAGACAAAAGATAATTTCTTGGGGATAGTCATGTTTTTCCAGGAACTCCATTGCTGCCTGGAGCATGATTTCACTGCAGCGTTCGATGGGAAAGCCAAATATGCCGGTGCTGATAGCAGGGAAAGCCATATCTTTTATTTTCTTCTCTTCTGCAATTTTGAGGCTGTTCAGGGTAGCGTTTCGAAGTTTCTCTTCTTCTTCCCCTTCTCCTGAGACGGGGCCGGCAGCATGGATAACGTATTTAGCCTTGAGGTCGCCTGCATTTGTTAGCGCTGCCTCACCGACTTGGATGGGTCCGATTTTATTGCATTCTTCCTGGATAGAAGGGCCGCCATAGCTCCTGATGGCTCCTGCTACGCCGCCTCCAAGTATCAAAGATGAGTTGGCGGCATTAACTATGGCTTCAACGTCGAGGAGAACAATATTCCCCTCCACGAGCTTTAATTTCCTGTTATTTATAGTCAATTCTTTCATGACGCCCCCTTTATAATTTTTTGCTTTTCACCAAAGATGCCTGATTATATGTCATTGCGATCCCCATAGGGGCGAAGCAATCGTCTGTTGCGAGAGAATCGTGTTGATCTCAACATCTTACTAATCATGAGATTACCGCGTCTCTTCGCTCCTCGCAATGACACTTTATTAGATGAACACCAATGAAGGCGATTAAACTACCTTGGCTGCGTAGATTTTCTCCATCCTTTCTAAAGAAAATTGATAAGACCTTTCATCGAAATCTGCTACCCCATCTTTATAGACAACAACCTTATAGTCTCTGTCCCGGAGGTTTCCCACAGTATCCATAACGCAAATAGAGGTGCAGACACCAACAACGTGCGCTTCACTTATTGCCTTATTTTTCAGGACATCGTCCAGGTTTGTTTTATAGAAAGCACTGTAGCGAGTTTTTCTTATGATCACGTCATCTTTGCCCACAGGAAGTTCGTCGATGATCTCAGCTCCGGGGGTGCCAGCAACACAATGCTTGGGAAACACTTTAAATTCTAGATCGTCTTCTTTATGTGCATCACAGATGAAAACGACTAAATTGCCATCTTTATGGAATTTTTCAATTTTTTCTTTAACAAAAGGTATGATCTTTCGGCATGGATCACCGCAGTAAAGCGCACCGTCTTTGTTAATGAAATCTTTTAACATATCAATAACAAAAAGAGCTTTCATTTCTCCTCCTTCTCGTTTGTTGTTTAATTTTATGAG
>JABAOH010006416.1_pt3 | contig 22510 bp, 16 predicted proteins | sample 7062181 | NCBI WGS metagenome assembly JABAOH01 (sample SAMN14538630, study PRJNA623070) | marine sediment metagenome | biome: marine biome [ENVO:00000428]; feature: marine pelagic biome [ENVO:01000023]; material: deep marine sediment [ENVO:00002113]; isolation source: pool of 5 deep marine... | reverse complement strand
TGCGATTCCCGGTCCGTCGTTTGAGGATATACTGAGTGTCAAGTCCGTGGGATCGCCTGCGATCTCACCGGATGGCCGCACCATCGCCTACACCGTTCGGACGACTGATTGGGATGAAAACCGTTACGACACGGAGATCTGGTTAGTGCGGAATGGTGAGGAGCCGTTCCAGCTGACGCGCACGAAGGAAGGTAGCAGTGACACCCCAAGATGGTCCCCCGATGGCAAGTGGATCGCGTTCCTCGCCGATCGCGGTGAGAAGCAGCAGATCCACCTCATTCGGGCCGCCGGTGGCGAGGCCTGGGCACTCACCGAAGCAGACGCGGGGGCGGGAAGCTTCGCGTGGTCACCGAATGGAAAGCAGATCGCGTTCACGGCGACTGAGCCGGAGAGCGAGGCCGACAAGCAGCGGAAGGAGCGCTACGGTGGGTTCGCCGTCGAGGACGCCGAGTACCGTCTGCGCCACTTGTGGTTGGTGGACATCCCCGGGGAACCCGGCACCCCTGAGGCGCGGCGCCTGACGGAGGGGACGGATTTCACGGTCACCAACTTCGACTGGTCCCCTGGCGGATCCCGCATCGCCTTGGAGCATCGACCCGACCCGTTGATCAACTCGTGGATGCGGGCGGACATCTCGATTCTAGACGTCGCATCCGGGCAGGTCTCGTCCCTGGTGACCGCCACAGGGTACGATGGAAACCCCAACTGGTCGCCGGACGGCCGCTGGATTGCATACCAGTCGTCAGGGCCCGATATCCGATCGGCCTACTACACTAACGGTCTCGTGTTCAAGATCCCCGCCGAGGGCGGCACACCCATCCGGCTCGCGGCCGACCTAGACGAGGATCCGGGTCTCATCGACTGGACGCAGAACGGCATCTACCTGTCGGCATGGCAGAAGATGAGGCGTCAGCTCTTCATCGTCGATGCGAACTCCGGTCGGACGAGACCGTTCGCCACCACGCCGGAAAACATCTGGTCGGTTGACTTCTCGCTCGACGGCCGCACGATGGCACTGGCCGGTCGGACTCCTGCTACCCTGACCGAGGTCTACCGCTCTTCCGTGTCGCGCTACCGTCCGGTCCCAGTCACGAACATGTCTGAGGAGATCGATGGATGGGAGCTCGGAACCAGCGAGATCGTGGCGTGGAACAGTGAGGATGGTACACGCATCGAGGGTGTGTTGCACAAGCCGGATAACTTCGATCCGTCGCGCCGCTACCCGCTGTTCGTCGTCATCCATGGTGGACCGACAGGTATCGACTACCCGGTGGCTGTGTTTGGCTCGGTCTACCCCGTGCACCAGTGGCTTGCGAAGGGCGCCCTCGTGCTGCGTCCCAATTATCGAGGGTCGGCCGGGTACGGTGAGGCGTTTCGGTCGCTCAACGTTCGTAACCTCGGAGTGGGTGACGCGTGGGACGTGTTGAGCGGCGTCGATCACGTCGTCGAGATGGGGATCGTCGATACCACTCGGATGGGGGCCATGGGGTGGAGCCAGGGCGGCTACATATCGGCCTTCCTCACGACCAACACGAGCCGGTTTGCGGCGGTCTCGGTGGGAGCGGGTATCTCCAATTGGGTGACCTACTACGTCAATACGGACATCCATCCGTTCACCCGCCAGTATCTCAAGGCCACGCCTTGGGATGATCCGGAGGTCTACGCGAAGACGTCCCCCATGACCTCTATCAGGCGAGCGCGCACGCCGACGTTGATCCAGCACGGTGAATTCGACCGGCGGGTGCCGATCCCGAATGCGTTCGAGCTGTACCAGGGGCTTCAGGACATGGGCGTCGAGGCGAAGCTCATCGTGTACAAGGGGTTTGGCCACGGAATCAACAAGCCGAAAGAGCGCCTCGCAGCGATGTGGCACAACTGGCAGTGGTTCGGCAGGCACATTTGGGATGAGACGATCGAGCTGCCGCTGGAGATCACTGCGGCAGAGAAGACGACGCCGCAGTCGAGGAACCGGTAGCCGCGGCGCAGACCAGCTGGGAGGCTGCTGTCATAGGCTGGCGGGCGGGGTATCTGCGGCCGCGGCAGGGAAGGGGCGATGCTCGGCTGGATAGTGCCCCCGCCAAGGGAGCCGACCAAGACCAAAGAAGAGTTCGCCTGTGAAAGAGCTGCCAAAGTCGATGAACTGGCGGCGTCGGGCTATCTGAAGTCGGAGCGGATACGGCAGGCCCTGCTCAAGGTTGGCCGGGAAGAATTCATCCCCCGCCTCTACCGTGACTATTCCTATCTCGAGGTCCCGCTGCCGCTCCCCGGGGCGCGCGCGACCATCTCGTGCCCCCATAGCTATCCTCTGTTCTACGAGCCGCTGGGTCTAGAAGCAGGTCAGAAGTTCCTGGAGGTCGGGCTGGGATCCGGGTACGGCGCTGCGGTCGCGCGAGAAGTCGTGGGCAAGGAAGGTCTGGTAGTCGCGATGGAGATCGATCCCGTGACCTTCCAGTTCGCCAAGGCCAACCTGGAGGAAACGGGCTACCATGACGTCGTCCTCGTGAACGCCGACGGCACCTTGGGGTATCCACCTCTCCAGCCCTACGATCGGATCTCCATCACCGCCGCATGTAACGCCATACCGCCGCCGTTGCTCGATCAACTTCCGTTGGGTGGTAGGGTGATCGCGCCCGTCTTCGCCGGGAATACCCAGATGCTTGTCCTCATGGAGAGGACGGAGACGGGGATGCGCAGCAGCGAGATCTGCCCCGTGCTGTATGTTTCCCTACAGGGGAAGTACGGCGTATGAAGTCGGCGGCCCATCTCTTCCAGAAGCTCGACGATGGGGCGGTGTGCTGCGGTACCTGCCAGCGAAGATGTGTCATTCCACAGAACCGACTGGGGTGGTGCGGGACGCGCGGGAATGAAGGCGGCACACTATATAGCCTGATCTATGGCGAAGTCTCATCTGTCTCGATCAATCCCATCGAGAAGAAGCCCGTCTTCCACTTCTATCCAGGATCCAGGTGGCTCTCGCTAGGGAGCGTCGGCTGCAATTTCCGCTGCCCGGGGTGCCAGAATTGGGAGCTCTCCCATTGGACGCGCGGTGGGATGGGTACGCGATACCTGTCGCCGGAAGACTCGGTAGCGATGGCGAAGGCTACGGGCTGCACAGGGCTGTCGTGGACGTTCAACGAACCCACCATCTGGTACGAGTACACTGTGGACTCGGCGAAGGCGGCCAAGCAGGAAGGGCTGTACACCAACTACGTCACCAACGGCTCCATCACCCAGGAGGCGCTCGCGGCGATAGCGCCGTTTCTCGACGTGTTCCGGGTGGATGTGAAGGGGTTCTTCGATGCTACCTACAAGCGGATCGGTCACGTCGAGCAAGCCGAGCAGATCCTCAGGGTCGTCCACCAGGCGAGGACACACGGGATGCATGTTGAGGTGGTGACCAACATCATCCCTGGGTGCAACGACAGTGATGTGGAGCTACAGAGCATCGCGCGCTGGATCAGGGACACGCTGGGTCCTCAGACGCCGTGGCACGTGACCCGCTTTTTCCCCCACCTGCGGCTCACCCACCTACAGCCGACGTCGATTGAGAGACTGGAAACGGCGAGGACTATCGGGACCGAGACGGGTCTGTGGTACGTCTACCTGGGCAACGTGCCCGGCCACCTGTGGGAGAACACCTATTGCCACACTTGTGGTGAGCTGTTGATACAACGTGATGTCTTCGAGATCGTGCGGGACAGAGTGAAACACGGCACGTGTCCGGCATGCGGCGAGCGCATTCCTGGCACGTTTTGAAACCGGTTGGTGGCGTGGGGCGTGCGCCGCACGGACTTTGTCCTGGTGCCAACGGATTCAGCAAGAGCGTAGCATGACGAAAGTGAGCGCCGGCTTGCTCATGTACCGGGTCAGGGAAGGCACGCTTCAGATCCTGCTGGCCCATCCCGGCGGTCCGTTCTGGCAAGACAAGGACGAGGGTGCTTGGACCATTCCCAAGGGACAGATTCCGGCCGACGAGGACGCCCAGACCGCCGCCCTACGCGAGTTCGAGGAGGAAACCGGCATCCGTGCGGATGGGCCATTCATCGACCTGACGCCCATCCGACAGCGGGGCGGCAAGACGGTCCACGCTTGGGCGTTCGAGGGCGACTGTGATCCCGCGGCAATCGAGAGCAACACCTTTCAAGTTGAGTGGCCGCCCCACTCCGGGAAGATGCGGGAGTTCCCGGAGATCGACCGGGCGCAGTTCTTCGGTGTCGCGGACGCGAAGAAGAAGATCAACCCCGCCCAGATCTCCCTCATAGAGGAACTGCAACGGCGGCTGGGGGTGCCGTAGCTTCGCTTGGAAGGATATGCGAGCCCGCTCTGCTCTAGCCTTCGTTCCGCTACTCGGCTGCGCGCAAACCGATTCGGGATCAGTGGGAGTGAGTCACCCGGACCCCCGTCACTATGTCTGCTACCGAACACCGGTGCCTCTCGAGGTCGACGGACGGCTCACGGAGCCGGCGTGGCAGACCACGGAGTGGAGTGAGATTTTCGTTGATATCGAGGGAACCGATCGGCCCGCTCCACGCTGGCGTACCCGGGTCAAGATGCTGTGGGACGGCGGGTTCTTCTACATCGGAGCCCAGTTGGAGGAGCCGCACGTCTGGGCAACCCTCACGAAGCGCGACACCGTAGTCTATCAGGACAACGACTTCGAGGTGTTCCTCGATCCGGACGGGGACACCCACAACTACTACGAGCTCGAGATCAACGCCCTCGGCACGGTGTGGGATCTGCTCTTGGTCAAGCCCTACCGAGACGGAGGGCCCGCCGTGACCGGTTGGGATATTGCGGGGCTCCAGGCCGCGATTTCCATTCAGGGCACGCTCAACGATCCCTCGGATCGCGATCGGGGCTGGACTGTGGAGCTGGCACTTCCCTGGAACGCCCTAGCAGGGCACGCGCCGCAAGGCCGTGGTCCCCGCGACGGGGAGCAGTGGCGGGTCAACTTCTCGCGGGTGCAGTGGACCGGCGAGGTCATGGACGGCCGTTACCGAAAGGTGACGGATCCCTCCACCGGCCGCCCGCTCCCGGAGGAGAACTGGGTGTGGTCACCTCAGGGGGCCGCTAACATGCACATGCCCGAAATGTGGGGCGTAGTGCAGTTCAGTGACGTTGTCGTCGGCGAAGGTCGGGTGCTCTTCCGGCCGCCTGAGGGCGAATCGGTGCGCAGGGCGCTCCGACGGGTGTACTATGCCCAGCGATCGTACGTCCGCGAGCACGAGCGGTACGCCAGCGACTTGGCGGAGTTGGGCCTGGATACTATGACGGTGGGTGGACAGTCCTTTCGACCGCAGCTCGATGCCACGGCAGAGCGGTTCGAGGCCACGGCCTCGAGCGGCGACGGCAAGACCGTGTGGCACATCCGCCACGACGGGAAGATCTGGAGGGAGTGAATGAAGTGAAGTGTGCAGCGTGAAGGGTGAAACGTGAAACGACGGCGCTTTCTGGAGGCGGTCGGTCACGCAGCGGTGGGAATGAGTGCACTGCCCGGGCTATCGCTGCTCTCGTGTGCTCGCTCGGAACCTTCTGCCGGGATGAAGAACTGGACCTGGGTCCACGGAGGCCGCGACGGCAATCCTGACGATTGGCACCGGCGCTTCGCGCAGGTTCGACAAGCTGGGATCCGTGGCGTCCTCGTCTCCGGTGGAGACGTGGAGGTGCTGGCAGACGTGGCTCACGCCGAGGGCCTGGAGTTTCATCGCTGGCTGTGGGTCCTCAACCGCAGCGGTGACCGCTGGGTGAAGCAGCATCACCCGGAGTGGTACACCGTGAGCCGCAACGGGGAGTCGAGTCTCGAGAAGCCTCCATACGTGGGCTACTACCAGTGGGTGTGTCCGACGCGCCAGCCGGTGCGGGAATACCTCAAGGGCATCGTGGAAGAGATCGCTGGCCACCCGGCGGTGGATGGCGTCCACCTAGACTACATCCGCCATGCGGACGTCATCTTACCAGTCGGGCTGTGGCCCAAGTACGACCTTGTCCAAGATAGGGAGTATCCCGAGTTCGATTTCTGCTACTGTGACGTGTGCCGTGAGACCTTTCGGCGGCAGACCGGGGAAGATCCCATGGCGCTGCTCGACCCACCGGGGGATCTTGCGTGGCGTGAGTTCCGCTGGGACAGTGTGACCGGCCTCGTCCGGGTGCTGGCCGATGCGGTGCACGCGCATGGCAAGCGCATCACGGCTGCGGTCTTTCCGACACCCACCCTGGCCCGGAAGCTGGTGCGCCAGGCCTGGGAGCAGTGGCCGCTGGATGCCTTCTTCCCGATGCTGTATCACGGGTTCTACAACGAGGATCTGGCCTGGGTCGGGAGGGCCACGGGGGAAGGCGTGGCGGCGCTGCCTCCCGCTATTCCTCTTTATAGTGGGCTCTACCTACCCAGCCTTCCCCCCGAGGAGCTCGCCAGGGCGGTGAGCATCGCCCGGCTGGCAGGAGCGGCCGGCGTCTCGCTGTTCGAGATGGGGGGACTGACGGAACAGCATCTTGCACGATTCAGGGAGGTCTCGGCAGGCCAGTAATCGACGATGGTGTTGGGTTCCAGGTGTTCGGGCGAACCTAGACGGAGAGATCGCTAACACCCGGCACCCGCGCCAGGCGCCCCCGTCAGGGTCTGGAGATCTCCATGATCTCCAACTCGAAGGTCAGCTGCTTTCCCGCCAGGGGATGGTTGGCGTCGAGCGTCACCTGGTCCTCGGTCACGTCGGTGATCGTGAGCATGATGGTGCCCTTAGGCGACCTGCCCTTGAGGATCGTGCCGGTGCGTGGTTCGAGGTCGTCGGGGAGTTGGGAGCGGTCTACGACGGCTACCTTGTCCTTCAGGTGCGGACCGTACGCGTCCTCGGGCCCGATGACGACTTTCTTCTTCTCGCCGACGCGCAGTCCGACAACGGCGTCCTCGACGCCCCGAATGACTGTCTGGTCGCCGATGGTGAACTTGATCGGATCCCGATCGATCGAGGAATCGAATACGGTACCGTCATCCAACATGCCGGTGTAGTGCACCAATACGGTGTCACCCTGCATGGCACTAGTCACTGTACCTCCAGCCGCTGCAAGAGCGGGCAGACATTAAGGTCGACCGAGACGGTCCCGTGCGGTTTGGTGAGCCCGCTGCTGGTGGCGTGACCTGCTGCAGCCAGAGGCGGGCCCCCGTCGGCGGCGTCGGCGAGCGCGGTCCGTACGAATGATGAGGGTGGGTGCACCATTCCGCCAGCCGTGGCGGTGATCTCACGTAACACCAGACCACGTGGGCGATCTCCATCTGCGACTGGTCCACCCGGGATGCAGTGCGTATTCTATGGGTAACTGGTCCCGGGGGTTGGCGTTTGTGAGCGGGGTGTGCCCTCCTTTCCCGCCACTCCAATTCCAGTGAGCTGAGCACCGGGGGCGAGGTGTAGGTGTTGGGTGTTTCGGCTAAGCTGCACGGAGAGATTCCTAGAACCCGGCACGACCGCTCCCCTTTCAAGTGAGGTAAAGACCGTGATCAAGGTTGCAGCGTTTGCACTTCTCCTGGTACCGGTTCTTCCGGTCCCCCACCTGGCGCAACAGCCCCGTGAGCAGGACGTGATCACGACCTCGGCGGGCGATCTGAAGATCACCTTTGTCGGCCACGGCACCTTGATGTTCACCTTCAACGACAGGGTCGTCCATGTGGACCCGGTGATGCGCGAGGCGGATTACAGCAAGATGCCGAAGGCCCACGTCATACTGGTCACCCACCAACACGGCGACCATCTCGACCCCGAGGCCATCAAGGCTCTCACCACTGACGACACGACACTCCTACTGTCGCAGCGATGCGCCGAAGTCGTTGAAGGCGGTCTCGTCATGGAGAACAGACAGACCGAAGTCGTTCACGGTCTGACGATCGAAGCCGTTGCTGCCTATAACCTGGTTCACATGAGGCAAGGTGGTCTCCCTTTCCATCCGAAGGGTGAGGGGAATGGCTACGTGATCACCTTCGGCGACACCCGGGTGTACGTGGCGGGCGACACAGAGAATACGCCTGAGATGAAGAGCCTCGAGGGGATCGATATTGCGTTCCTGCCGATGAACCTGCCGTACACCATGACCCCCGAGATGGTCGCCGATGCGGCAAAGGGCTTCAGGCCCAGGATCCTCTATCCCTATCACTATGGCAACAGTGACACTTCGGCCCTCGTGAAGTTGCTGGAGGGAGAAGAGGGGATCGAGATACGAATTCGGGACATGAGCTGACATGCTACGTGTCTCGTTGGAGCGGCAGTGGAGGTCCGCTGTTGGGTGCTAGGTGTTGGGGCACACCTGCACGGAGAGGCCCCCAGGACCTGGGGGCCGGCCCCAAGCCCCGAGGAGATGCTGACCCGTGGCTCAAGCAATGAAGCTCATCTCATTGCAGGAGATCCAGGGAGTCCTGCCGTCCCTCGACCTCATCCCGGCGATCGAGGATGCATTCGTTCGATATTCGGCGGGAGAAGCGGTGGTGCCGCCGGTGGGGGAGTTGCTGCTGGAAAAAGGAGAGGTGCACATCAAGTACGGCTGTCTCCGAGAGGACCCGTACTATGTCATCAAGATCGCCTCGGGCTTCTACGGCAACCCCAAGATCGGCCTTCCCTCGGGCAACGGTCTGATGTTGCTGTTCGGCCAGGAGACCGGCGAGTTGGTGAGCGTGCTAGTGGACGAGGGGCATCTGACCGACACGCGCACGGCGGTCGCTGGTGCGGTGGCGGCTAAGCACCTTGGCCCGGAGCGGGTGGAACATATCGGCATCGTTGGCACCGGCACCCAGGCGCGACTCCAACTCGAGTATCTCAAGCAGGTGACTGCCTGCACGGATGTGCTGGTGTGGGGCAGGGGCGAGTTTCAGCTCGCGCGATACCGGCGCGAGATGGAACCGCATGGGTTTACCATCCGGCTGACTCGAGATGCCGCCGAGCTACTCCGCACCTGCGATCTCGTGGTCACCACCACGCCCGCCACCTCGCCGCTGCTCCATGCCGCTGACCTCCGGCCCGGTACCCACATCACCGCCGTCGGCTCCGATACCCCCCACAAGCAGGAACTCGACTCGGCCATCCTTCGTCGTGCGGACATGGTCGTGGCCGACAGCATCGCCCAGTGTCTCCTCAGGGGCGAGATTCACCAGGCGATCGACGCCGGCGTGATTGCGGAGGAGGACGTGGTCGAGTTGGGCGATGTGATTGCCGGGAGGGTGACGGGGCGGATGTCGCAGGAGCAGATCACCGTGGCTGACCTGACGGGTGTCGCGGTGCAGGACATTGCGATTGCCGCCGCGGTCCACAACGCGCTGGGCAAGTAGCTGGGACTAGGTGCTGGGTCCTAGGTGTTGGGGAGTGCCGTTCGAGTGTCGTGAATCAGAGATTCGTTGCATAGCACACGCGCCGAGCAGTCCCCTCCGCGCGGTGGCGTTCTCGGCGGACTCGACGCCGGGCCGCGGCCGCGGGATCAGACTTCCTGAGGCACACCTCGGCGCCGAGACCGCCGGAGCGCCACCCACGCTGCGGGACTGCTCGGCGCGTGGTCCTAGTCACAAACGTCTGACTTAGCATACTAGCTGCTCACCTCACGTCCAACACCCAACGCCAAACACGCAGCACCCAAGACCAAGCGTTTTCCCCATGCTACTCGTGCCTCAGTACCTCGATTGGGTCGACCTTGGTGGCGCGGCGAGCCGGAATGTAACCGGCCAGTAGGGCTACGAGCGCCAGGGTGATCGGCACCACTGTGAAGGTCAGTGGATCCCTCACGCGGACTTCGAACAGCAATGACCTCAAGAGCTGGCTCAGCGCGAACGCGCCGAGCAGCCCTCCCGAGATCCCCACGGCGGCCAGGATTGCTCCGTGGCGGACCACGGCCCACCGTACGGCACGAAGGTCAGCACCCAGCGCCATGCGGATGCCGATCTCGCGGGTTCGCTGCGTAACGGAATACGCCAAGACGCCATAGATGCCTACTGTGGCCAGGGACAGGGCTACGGCGGCGAATATGCCCATCAGGAGGAACGTGAACTTCTCTCGGGCGATTGCCGTTCCCATCACCGCCTGCATCGATTGGGCGTTGTGGATGACGAGTTGCGGATCGATCTCCGCCAGCTCACGGCGAGCGATGTCGACAAGGTCGGGGCGATCCGTGGTGGTCGAGACGGCCTGGATGAGAGACCAGTTCCGGTCGTAGGCGAACTGGGCGTGTGGGAGATAGATCTTGGGCGTGAATGCTCCGCGGTGATCGTGTGCGGCGTCCTGCACGACACCGATCACCCTCCAAGCGCGTCCCGCCACGGCAAACGGCTGACCCAGGGGGTCGCGGCCCTCGTAGTACCGCCGCGCGGTCGACTGGTTGATGATCGCCACCAGTGGCGCGTCTGCGCCATCCGTGCGCTCGAACTGCCTGCCCTCCAGCAGACCGATGTTCATGGCGTCGAAGTAGCCACCCTCGATGACCCGAAAATCGGCCATGCCCCCGTGCTCCATCACTTCCCCTTCCGCCGATAGGTACGTGAAGGTCCACGTGTTGTAGATGTCGGAGACGGGAAGCCACGAGATTGCGCCGACTGCATCCACGCCGGGAACCGCCTCCAGCCGATCGTGCAAGGCCTGGTGGAACGCCGCTCGGCTGGATGGCTCACCATAGCGCGATTCCGGCAGGTGGACCTCGAACGTCATCATAGGCCCGGGTGCGATCCCCAGATCCACCTGCTGCAGCTTGAGCAGGCTCTTCATCAGCAGTCCGGCGCCGATCAACAAGACCAGCGCGAGCGTGACCTGGCTCGTGACGAGTGCGTTCCGTATGTGACTGCTGCGCAATCCCCCTGTGCTGGTGCGGGTGGTGTCGCGCAGCGTCTGATCGAGATTTGGGTTGGTGAATCGCAGCGCCGGGATCATGCCGACGATGACGCCGATGAGCAGGGTCGTGCCGAGTGCAAAGAACAAGAGCGTTGCGTCGGGGGACACCTCCCGAGCGCGTGGGAGGGAGTCTGGAATCAGCGCGAGCAACGCCCTGACACCCCAGTGTGCAACGGCGAGACCCGCCATTCCCCCGACTACCGCGACAGCCAGACTCTCGGTCAAGAGTTGCCGGATGAGCCGAATCCTGCCGGAACCGAGTGCGGACCGGATGGCGAGTTCCCGCTGGCGGTCGGCATTTCGCGCAAGGAACAGGTTGACGACGTTCACGCAGGCAATGAGCAAAACCAGACCGGCTGCACCAAGCAGTACGTACAACGCGGTCCCGGTATTGCCAACCACGTCGTCATGCAGTGGCACTAGTCGCGCGAACCATGATGCGTCAGTCCGGGGGTAGCGCTCGGCCAGGCCGGCGGTTACGACGTCGAGCCGTGCCTGTGCCTCCTCGAGAGAAACACCCGCCTCGAGCCGTGCGATCACACTCAGATAGTGATTGCCTCGGTTCTCTCGGGCGTTTTGGTCCTGGAGCTCCAGCGGTATCCACAGATCGACATCGCCGCCCACCACATCGACGAAGTCGCCGGGCATGACCCCCACTACTTCATGCGGGTGGCCGTCCAGGACTACGCTCCGGCCAATGATGTTCCGGTCGCCGCCCCAATGGGTCGCCCACAGCCGATGGCTCAACACCGCGATCCGCGCGGAACCTCGCTCTTCCTCCCTGAGGAACGTGCGTCCCATGATTGGGCGCACGTGGAACACGTCGAAGAAGTCAGCGCTGACGGGGAATGAAGTGACCCGCCGGGGCGCTCCATTCCCGGTCAACGTGAAGCCCACATCCCGGTAGTTGTATATGGCGGCAACGGCCTCGAACCCGCCGGCCATCTCCCGGTAGTCGAGAAACGCGGCGCCCGACACCCAGTTCAATTCGCCTGGCGCGTCAACGTGAGCCTGGTAGAGCCGCACCAGCCGCTCGGGTTCATGGTACTCCAGCGGCCTCAGAATCACGCGGTTGAGGACGCTGAAGACAGCGGTATTGGCGCCGACCCCGAGTGCCAGTGTCAGCACCGCTACCAGCGCAAAGGCCGGGCTCTTAACGAGCACCCGTGCCGTACGGCGGAGATCTCTGAAGACTTGTCTCATGGGAGCGCTCTTCCCCACGCTGCTCGTGCTACAGCACCCAGGCGTAGCCGATCTTCACGAAGACCGTCCGGTCCCTCTGCGTCAGCCCGATCTCGTGGTCACCAGTGTGGTTGTCGGAGTAGCCCACAAAGAGAACGGTCTGGGGGTTGATCTTGTAGGAGAACAGAAGCTGGCTGAACAGGCTCTTCGACACCGGGTCGATCTCGAACGTGTAGACGTCGGCGTTCCGGTCATAGTGGACGTACTGCAGGATCGTCCTCATGAAGATTCGCTTGCTGAAGCAGTAGACCGCCCGGAGCTGACTGATGTTGGCCGTGTAGAGGCGTCCCTCGTCGACGCTGAGTCGCTCGAACGCGTGGCTCAGGTTGAGGACCAGGTGACGTCCCAGCTTCAACTCCGCGTAGGGCTCGAGCCGGAGGCCTCTCCCCGCGCGGGTGTTGGCGTAGTCTATCCGCTCGCCGAGGAAACCGTCGAGGACGAAGAACAGCGATCCCGAGGGCCTGATGCCGAAGTCGAAGCCGACGTTCCGGTTGGTGAACACGACGCCGTTGTGCGTCTGCTCCCCGTACGTGCCACCCAGGTTGAAGAACGTCTGCGTTAGGCCCGCATAGTTGAACCAGAACGAGTAGGCCCTCTGCAGCGTGGTGCCGTCCAGGTCCCACATTTGGCGCACGCTCGATCCGAAGTTGAGCATGTTCCACCAGTTGTCCGGGTCGTTGTTCCAGGTGTGTCCCCATCCCACTTCTGCGACCCGATAATCGGCCTGCGGCATGAAACCCAGGTCGGCGCGGAAGTCTCGATCCACCTGGCGATATTCGAGATACCAGTCGTGGCTGCGGGTGTTGTGCAGGTAGTCGAAGCGGTAGGCCCCTCCCAAGAAACCGCCTCCGGGTTGGCCGAAGTCGCTAGACACGCTGTCGGGGTACCTCGTCCACGAGCCGAGGGCCTGGAACCGCACCTGGTCCTTGGCGCTGAACTTCCAGATCCCGTCCACGCCCGCCACCCGGTTGGCGTAGTCGTTGGCTTCCCGGTCGGTGACCAAGACGCCTATATTCGAGGCCCTGCCGATGTCGCGGCGGTAGCGCAGCACCGAGCCGACGTTCTTCTGTGCTAGAGAGGTCACGCTCGACCCCTGGCTCCCTGGGAAGAGGAGATTGGTGATCTCATCGTGCACCGTGAAGAAGCCGATGGCGTTGCCCCCCTCTTTTCCGGTGAGCTTGGTCCCCCAGATTGGGTCGGCGAGCTGCCTGGTGTGCACGGCCCGGAATCGGGTGTTGAAGAAGCTCGCCCCCTCCAGGAAGAACGGACGTCGCTCAGGATAGTACAGGGCGAACTGGGTGTTGATATCCAGCTGGGCGACATCCGCTTCGATGTTGGAGAAGTCGGGGTTCGCCGTGGCGTTGAGCGTAAGGCTCGGTGTCAAGCCCCAGCGGGCCGTGATGCCCGGCTCGAAGTCCTTGTCCCGCACGGCGAACTGTCCACTAGGGAAGCCGTCTCGTTCCTGGGTGACCACGCCGTACACCGTGGGGTCGAGTTCGACGTTCCGTCCGGGCGTCGCACCGGCGAAGCCGATGAGCTTCTCCGACTGGCACATGTAGCAGTTGTTGTTCCGGTCCCGGGGGAACAGGCCGATATGGTGCCGTACGGCGCGAGGGTAGCTCCTGACGGCGTCGAAGCCCCAGATCTGGTCTCCCTCGCTCCGCTGAAACCGCATGGAGCTGAACGGGATGGCCATCTCGACCTCGTAGCCTTCGGGTGTGATGCGCCCGTCGGAGTCCCAGATGGCGTCCCATGCGCCGCCCCCCTGGGGGCTCTCGATCTCGTCACCCTGGACGCCGAGAGGATTGCAGAAGAAATCGAAAGTGCGACGCTCGTCGTTGAAGGTGTCGAGCACGAGGGCCACCCAGTCGTCGCCGTACATGGCGTCCCGGTCGGTGATTGTCGCGCGGATGGCCGACGGGTCAGGGTCGTAGGCCCGAAACGCCGCCAACAGATGGGAATCGGTGTACGCGAGCAGCACCTCGGTCCTCACCGGAGGCGGGATGTTCTCGCCGGGGCGGACCTCGTAGTCGAGTTCCATCACGAGCGCCTGCTGCCACAGGTCCTCGTCGAGCACACCGTCGACGCGGACTTGGGAGAACACTTTGGGAACGCGGTGGGGGACTTTGGCCGAGTCCTGCTGGGCATTGAGCGCAGGCGGGATCGCCATGATCCAGGCTGCGAAGCCCGCGGTGAGCAATGCGGCTTGGCTTGGCATGATGCGGGGAACCTCCCGCTATCTCTGTGTCGTCTATATATAAGTTATGTAGATCTGTGTCAAGGAGAGACGCAGAGATCCCTGGCATACGTCGCCTGCGGCCGCCTTAGTGACTGGTCCACGTTTGTTTAGATAGAGGGACTAGCTGGATCGTTGCCTGCGGTGGTCGTTGCGGATCGGGTTGGCAGTGCGTGCGGCATGCCGGCCACGCCGCTGGTCCGTCGCCATCCCGAGCCATCGGATCGTCCCACCGCTAGAGGTGAGTGCTCACCCCCGTGCCTTCGGAGATGTACAGCCCTGGGATGGTTCCGGGTGGGCGGCGTCGGCCGGGGATCACGTGTCTCTGCCACCGCTGTCCCAACGACGGCTGCTGACCTATTGTTAGACGGACGTATGTGGGGCTCCATGAGACCATGCGCCAGCTAGCAGCATCGGTCGTCCCGACCAAGTACTGGCACAAGCTCGAGGACGGGCGCATCCAGTGCGACCTGTGCCCGCGGTTCTGCAAGCTGCGGGAAGGGCAGCGGGGCATGTGCTTCGTGCGGATGTGTCAGGACGATCAGATCGTCCTGACGACCTACGGTCGGTCGAGCGGTTTCTGCGTCGACCCGATCGAGAAGAAACCTCTGAACCACTTCCTCCCGGGCACGCCCGTGCTGTCGTTCGGCACGGCCGGGTGCAACCTGGCGTGCAAGTTCTGCCAGAACTGGGACATCAGTAAGTCACGGGAGATCGATACACTGGCGGACGCGGCGTCGCCGGAAGCGCTCGCCGAAGTGGCGGAGCGCCTTGGCTGCCGCAGCGTGGCGTTCACTTACAACGATCCCGTGATCTTCCACGAATACGCCATCGACGTGGCGCACGCCTGTCACGAACGGGGCGTAAAGACCGTGGCCGTGACGGCGGGCTATGTGTGTGACGAGCCACGGCGTGAGTTCTACCGGTTCATGGACGCCGCCAACGTCGACCTCAAGGCGTTCACCGAGGATTTCTACTGGCAGCTCACCAAGGGACACCTGCAACCCGTCCTCGACACCCTGGTCTACCTCAAGCATGAGACGGATGTGTGGTTCGAGGTGACCACCCTCATCATCCCGGGCAGGAACGATTCGGACGCCGAGATTGGCCGGCTGGCCGAGTGGGTGATGGAGCACCTAGGCCCCGACGTGCCCCTGCATTTCTCGGCGTTCCACCCGGATTGGCAAATGCTGGACGTTCCGCCCACGCCGCCGGCTACCCTCGACAAGGCCCGGGACATCGCCCTGCGGAGTGGTATCCGGTATGCCTACACCGGTAACGTGCACGATCTCGAAGGGGGGAGCACCATCTGCCATCAGTGCGGCCAGGTCGTCATCGCCCGCGATTGGTACGTGCTCAAGGCGTGGAACCTGTCCGACGACGGCTGCTGCTCGAACTGCGGCACGCCGTGTGCCGGCGTATTCGAGGGTCCGGCCGGCACCTGGGGTGCCAAGCGGCTACCGGTGCGGATCGGGCGCTAGTGCGGCGTCTCGGGAGTCCGTTTCATTGACGCCATAGAGGCGAGGGCGCCGTCGCCTCCCCCACCTCCTGTCGCTCCGTTGGCAGCACCCTTTCGTGTCGTGCCCCAGAAGTTCGCTCACTGAACAAAACGCGCTGGTAGGTGCCGCCGGGCGCGTCGCTGCGAGTTCACTGCCGGTGTGGGTGCTGGGTGCTTGGCTCTAGGGAATGCGCGAGTTCGGCACCCAAGGCCCTAGCACCCAACACCGAGCACCCAGCACCCCGTTCTGGCGCCGCTCAGCGACGCGGGATCACCGTAGCGGCGCCGCAGGACGGCAGTGCCATCGCTTCCTTTGTCAGCATCCTGCTACCTGGTCCGCCCCCGCGTCGGGCGCCGCGTCCGCACCGGGGCCGGCGGTTCGGCGCGTAACTGCGCCTTGTGTGTCTGCAACAGGCGCACGGCTTCCCGGACCGCCTCTTCGAGCTGTGGATCGCCACCGGCGATGACCGCCTTGGGGGTCTGCTCCACTTCGATGTCGGGAGCCACGCCTTCGTTCTCGACGGCCCACTGGCCGTCCAGATCGAAGAATCCACCCCGCGGCGCCGTGATCCGTCCGCCATCAATGAGCGGGGGGACGTCCCAGATCCCAACCAGGCCACCCCAGGTGCGCGTCCCCACGAGCGGCCCGATGCCCGTGGCCCGGAACATGTAGGGGAGCAGATCGCCTCCCGAGCCTGCCGACTCGTTGATGATCATGACCTTGGGGCCCCAAATGCCTGCGTTCGGATTCTTGAACGGCGTGCGTTCTCCCACCGGGTTGTTGAAGAAGCCCGTGAGGCGCCGCGACATGTAATCCACCATGTAGTCCGCCGCCGAGCCGCCGCCGTTGAAACGCTCGTCGATCACGGCACCTTCTTTGTGCTGTTGGGCGAAGTAGTAGCGGTTGAAGTAGTTGTACCCGGTGGTGGACGTGTTGGGCAGCCACACATAAGCCAGGCGGCCGCCGGACATCTCATCGACCTTACGGCGGTTGCTCTCTACCCAGGCCCGCCGTCTCAGCTGACTCTCGCTGGCCACAGGTACCACTGTCACGTGCCGCGCTCCGTCCATTGAGGGCCTGCCGTTCACGGTGAGCACGGTTTGCCGGTTGGCGGTGGCCTCGAAGAAGCGGTAGAAGTTCGCCGATCCCGGGACTTCCTCTCCGTTGACCGCGAGGATGTAGTCGCCTTCTGAGACATCGATCCCCGGAGCCGACAGCGGCGCCCGGAGGCTCGGGTTCCAGTTCTCGCCCGTGTAGATCCGCTCGATGCGGTATCGGCCGTTCTCCACCGCCACATCCGCGCCCAGGAGGCCGATTGACACCCGCTCCACGTCCGGCATATCGCCGCCGGAGGTGTACGAGTGACCAATGGACAGCTCTCCGGCCATGTTCCGTAACAAGTAGGTGAAGTCCGACCGGTGAGCCACGTGCGGGAGCCAAGGCTGGTACGCCTCCCAGACGGCGCCCCAATCGGCGCCGTGGGTGTTCTCCACGTAGAGGTAGTCCCGCTGGAAGCGCCATGCTTCTCGGAACATCTGCTGCCATTCGACCCGGGGATCCACCTTGACGCGGAGGTCCGTGCTGATCTTGCCGTCACCCACCTTTCTCGTGCCGGAGTCGGTGGCGACGATGCCCCACACGGAGCGCGCTCGATACAGCAGCTTCTTCCGGTCAGCCGACATGACCGCTGTGTTGATCCCCTCGAGGAACGGCTTTCCCTCGCGCTCCTTCATATCGTAGCGGTGCAGCGTCACGCCCTGCTGGTTCTCGATGGCCTCGGCGTAGAACAGGACGCCCTCCGGTCCGGCCAGGATGCCCACGTAGTTTCGCAGCGGCACGTCGATGGCGAGGATCCGCTGGTCGATGCCATCGAAGTCGATCCGGACCCGGGTCTCTTCCTCTTCGCTTTTCTCCTCTTCCTCTTTCTCCTCCTCCTCTTCCTCGACCTTCTCGTCGTCGCTCTCAGGAAGGAAGGGGGATGGCTCGTCCGCTGGTAGGACGGCGAGGTAGAGCCCGCGGCGGGTCGGCCGGTCGTACGAGGTCATGTCGAGCCAGCCGACACTGAGGCCGAAGTTGGTGCTGGCCATGAAGTAGAGGTACTTGCCGCTCTTGTCCCACTCGGGCGCGAGCGCATCAGACAGGCCGTCGGTCAGTTGGTGCGCGTTCCCTTCGTCGAGGGAATAGAGCATGACGGCGTGGAACTGGTTGTCCAGTCGCTTGGCATAGGCGATCCACTTGGAGTCCGGCGACCAGACGGGATCGACGGAGCGCTGGGGGTGCGCGTACTGATCCGTGTCGATCAATTTCACCTTCCCGTTCTCCACCTCCACATACCAGAGGTTGAGATCCGTGTCGGTGAAGACCAAGTACTTGGAGTCGGGCGACCACGCCGGGGTGTAGTAGAACGTTGGATTCGGTAGCTCGATCTCTCGCGGCGGCTCGAGTCCGTCCTGCGTCCCGATCATGAGCCGGTACTCGCCGCTGGCGTCTGAGAACCAGGCGATGTGCTCGCCGTCCGGAGCCCAGGCCGGTGTTCGATCGGCGACGCCGGGGCTCTTGGTCAGGTTCCGATAGTCGCCCTTCTCTGCGGGAACCGTGAGGATTTCTCCCCGGGCCTCAAACAGCGCGCGCGCGCCCGTTGGCGAGAGCGCCGCGTTGCGCAGCAGGTTGCCCACACTCTCCCAGTGGGGCCGGAGCCACGGGAAGTCCCCGCGCACACGGATCTCGACCGGGTGCGACGTCCTGGTGTCGGGATCGAACAGGTGGATCTGCCCCGCCTGCTCGAATACCAGCACTCCGCCGCCTGCGTCGAGGTTCTTCACGTCGTAGTCGACGAAATGCGTGAGCTGGTCGAGCTGTCCCGTTTCCGTGTCGTAGCCGTAGAGGTTGATCGCCCAGTCACGATCAGACAGGAAGTAGATCCGATTGCCGACCCACACGGGGTCAAAGTCGTTGCTGTTATCCCATGGCAGCTTCTCCACCTCGTAGTCGCCCATGTCCATGACAAGGATGGGTTGGGTCTGACCACCTCGATAGTTGCGCCACTGGTTGTTGGGCTGCGGAATGCGCTGGTACGCGAAGCGTCGGCCGTCAGGGGAGAGCTCACCGGCGTAGGCCGTCGGTATTGGGAGCGCCTCGGGCATTCCGCCATCGGCTGCAATTGTCCAGAGTCTGGCATAGCCCACCGGTGCGCTGCTTCGTCCCGATGCGAAGACCACCCGGGAGCCGTCCGGCGTCCACCCCTGCACCAGGTCGCCGCCCGGGTGCCAGGTCAGCCGCCTGGGGGCTCCCCCTTCCACCGGCATGACGTAAACGTCCGTGTTGCCGTCGTACTCCGCACTGAACGCCAGGAGCGTCCCGTCGGGTGAGAAATGCGGACTTGATTCGCTGCCCTGGAAGGTGGTGAGCCTCGTCGCATCACCGCCTGTACGTGGCACGGTCCAGATGTCGTTGGCGTACGCGAAGGCGATACGGGTCTGGCTGACCGTGGGCTGCCGCAGCAGTCGCGTGCCCTGGGCGGTGGCAACGCCGGGGACGAGTGCCGCCGCCAGGATGGCTAACAAAGTGCGTGGTTTCACGAATCCCTCCTGAGGTGTGCTAGGTAACTGGCTGTGAGATAGGATTGCTGGAGTGCGGAGCACCTCCTGCCGCGCTAGGCTGCTGCCTTCACAGCCACCTGTTCCGCGAGCTTCAACCCCTGATGGAAGATGTCGTTGGCCACCGCCGGTTTAGTGGCGTATCCCTTGGTCTTGGTGGTGTGCTGGCGGATGACCATCACCTCCACCTCCCCTTCGCGTTTGAACTCCTTGGTGAGGTTTGAAGGGTTGGCGTACCGCCGAAATACCTCGCGGAGGCCGTATCCCCGGCGCGCCACGAGCACCACGTAGAAGTAGGGATGTGAGGTGCCCTGGACCTCGTTGATGACTACTTGTCCGTAGAGTCCGAGGAAGTCCTGGTCGTGATTCGCTATGTCGACCCGGAACTTGACGTCCTCTGGGATCTTGGTGTCGCCGCCGCTCAATAGCATCATGAGGGTCACGTTGTGGTCCCTGAGACGCCGCCTGGCTCGGTCGAGGACCGCCTCGATGGTTTCGATCCGCACCAGCAGGTTGGGTCTCCGCAGTGTTGACCGGACGCCGGTGATCCAGTGAGGTACGAGTAGCACGATGCCGTCGAGACCGAGAGTGCGTGCGTGCCCTGTCGTATTCCAGGCCATGAACCCGAGCCCGCCCGCCACGAGCACGAACACCACCAGGCCCAGCGGGTTGGAGACGTCGAGGGCGCTCCGATCCCAGCGGCGAATCTTCTGATCCAGGACCTTGAGCTCCTCCAGTTTCTCCATGCCGGCTCGCTCCCAGTGCGGGTCCGGATCGAACGCCTTCACGTCGACCCTGTTGTCGTACCCCTTGACCAAGAGCAGTAGGTTTCCCGCAATCAACAAACCACATCCCGGCAGGAAGGATCCCGCGTACAGCTGGACCAGGACTCCTGCCGCGATGAGCCCAAAGCTGGTCACGAGTCTTGGTCCGTAGGGCATCGAGGGGAACAGCAGGAACACGACAATGCCGCGGTCCTGCGGTCTCGGGAGAATCATTGCTGGAAGTGCTCCGTGGTGACTGGTTGGAACGCGTTCCGCCGGCTCAGCTCATCGAAGCCCATCTGCCGCCAGTAGAGCGGGCACGCGCCGTTGCAGATCTGGAACTTGTCGCAACTGCGACACTGGGGGTGCGCCAGGAACTTGTCACGGAACTGCTCCGCGCGTCGTGACTCCCAGATTTCCAGGACGTCCTGTCGCAACAGATTCCCCACGCTTTCGTCGTAGGACGCGCAAGGTATGACGTCGCCGTTGGCACCGACGGAGAGTAGTCCATCGCAGGCCGCGCAGCCCTTGTTTCCCAGGCCGTGTGCTATGGGATTGAACATGCACATCGGCGTGGGTGAGTACCACATGAACTCCACCTCGTGCCGCTTGCTCTCCTCGGCGATCTCCATCAGGTGCGGTCCCAGCTCGCTATAGCGGACTGCCAACCTCTCGTTCAGCGCGGCACTGCCGGAGGGGATCACGAGATTCATGCTGAACTTCTGGTTTCCAAGGTTTTGCCTGACGAATGCCGGAAACTTCACGCACTCGTGCAGGTTGTCACGGTTGATCGTCGTGTTGGTGTGAACGGGAATCCCGGCGCTCTTGAAATGATGCACGGCGGCGACGGTCCGGGGAAACGAGTGCGGAATCATCGTCACCTTCTCGTGCACTTCCGCGGTGACTCCCTCGAGACTCACCTGGGCGGAGTTGAGCCCCGCGTCAGCGAGGACCTTCGCCCGTTCGGCAGTGATGCGAGTCCCATTCGTGATCAGGTTGACCCACATCCCGAGGTCGCTGGCGTAGCGGACGAGCTGGGGTAGATCCTGGCGCAGGGTAGGTTCGCCACCCGTGAAACTCACCGAGGGAACTTGGGCGTCGTGGTAGATCTGCCGCAGCACCGCCTTGGTTTCGGATGTAGTCATTTCCCGGTCGTCGCCAACCGGGTTTGTGGTGCAGTTGCAGCCCGCGTAGCAGAAGGTGCACTTCAGGTTGCAGCGGTAGGTGATGGCCAGCTCCGACAGTATCGGTAGCCGCGAGAACCGCATGTTGAACGGTTGGACGTCCACGGCGCACGTGCGATTAACGTCGTCGAGGCGGCCTTCCAGGAAGCGCTTGACCTCGAGCATGAATAGTTGGATGTCGCGCGTCTTGCGCGGTTCTCGACCGACCTCGTCGAGCAGGGTCTCAACCGTCTTTCCCCCGAGGAGCGCCTTCAAGATGGCGGCGCCCTGAGAGTTCAGCTTCTGCGCTTGATTGGGTCGCTTGATGATCAGCCTGTCCGTCTCCCTGACGAACACGTAGGGTCGGATGCTCTCGATGAACTCGTCGATCCAGCTGAGATCGACGGGTTTTTCGGGCGGCCGGATCAATGGGAGCTCCCGCTCACGCACGCTGAGTGACAGGCGGAGTGACACGCCGAGTGGCACGCCGAATGACAGGCCGAGTGGCACGCTGAGTGGCAAGCGTCGTGGCACACGTTGAGATCCATCACGAGATCGGTGTCGATCGGCCCACTTACCAGGTGGTCCGTCTGCACCGGGATGTCGACCTCGTGGTGGAAGGGGTCCCGGTCATGGTGATACCGGCGAGTGTAGTACGCGTGTTCATTGTGATACCACCAGTACCAGTCCTCGTCGGTGCCTCGCTGATCGTCGCGTGCCTTCTCCTCCACCAGGTTCTGGTAGTACGCCTTGGTGGCCTCGACGTCGCAGTCCCAGGCTTTCTTCCGGATGGTATCGACGGCCAGGTTCATGAACGTCTCGAGCTCCCCCTGCGAAAGCCTGCCGTCGTCCTCGAGTGACTCGAAGAACAGTCGCTCGTACTGGTCGAGCCGCTCCTTGTCGGGCGCGCTCAGGACGCGGACGCGTAGGGGATTCCTGGTGGTCACTTCCACAAACCCTTCCGCGACCATGGAGTTCAGCATCGCGCTCACGATGCGTTTGAACGGGAGTCCGAGATAGAACGCCGCCTCGAGCGCCGTGAGATCTTCGCACACCTTGCCCGGCGTGCGGAAACTCGAAAGGACCAGTTTCGGGGGCGTCCAGTCCAGGGCGTCCCAACGGATGTCGTCTAGCCCTCTGTGCGCGGCGACCATGGAGCGGTG
>JABAOH010116465.1_pt4 | contig 22512 bp, 20 predicted proteins | sample 7062181 | NCBI WGS metagenome assembly JABAOH01 (sample SAMN14538630, study PRJNA623070) | marine sediment metagenome | biome: marine biome [ENVO:00000428]; feature: marine pelagic biome [ENVO:01000023]; material: deep marine sediment [ENVO:00002113]; isolation source: pool of 5 deep marine... | reverse complement strand
GGATAGACGTTCTTCTTGGTGACGAGCCCGGTCCCGTCGGCCAGTACCGCCGCGGTGCAGATCGCCACGTCCTTGTCCCATCTCGGCTTGGGGTCGGGTCCGCTCGCCGCCGGGTCGCAACTCGAGTTGCCCCCGGCCTGGATCGGGCAGTTTCCGGTGTCCCCGGAATCGCGGCCCGCATCGTCGACCCTGCCGTCGTCGTCGGTGAACGCGCTGACAAACTCGGCCCTCACCGCCCCGGTGTTGATCTCGCCTCTGATGAACAGGCTGCTCGACCACAACATGTAGCCGAACCCGAGCGAGGCCAGCACCGTGATCAGGGTCACGTAGAGCGTGCCGGTCCTTATCGATCTTCGTTTCATAGTCCCCCCTCCGTCAGGCCTGCGGGACTGCAGGCGACGAAGGGACGCGCGACCGTGCCAGCACGTCGCAGGGGTAGCCAAGATGAATTCCCGAAGCCGGTCCCGTGCTCGGCCTATCGCCGGCTCCGCATACCCCGGGCTGAGGTCTCACGATGGAACATCCCCCCGGACTCCACGGTCGAGTCCCACGTCCCCTCTCCTGCCCTCCTGCATACCAAAAAACCCCAGGAGCGGCAACGCCAACTTTTCGCGACCTCACTCAGGGTGTGCAGGATCCCACCCCGCGCCCACCCCAAGGTCCTTTTGGGGGTGGCAGGGGCAGGAGCCGGTTGCCTTTTGCCGGCCGCCGGGCGACTATGACGGCGTCATGACAGCCCCCGACGAGAGCACCCCGGCCCCGCCGCCGCCCTCGCGGCGCGACTACGGGCGCATCGTGCGGGCCTCGCTGGCGGGACTGCTCATCGGCATCTTCTTGATCTTCGCCATCCAAAACGCCGAGCCGGTCGACGTGGAGTTCCTGTGGTGGAACTTCGAGACGCGCCGCATCGTGCTGCTGCTTGGTGGCGCGGTCTTCGGGGTGGCGGTGTGGGAGCTGGTCGGGTTCCTGTGGCGGCGTCGCCGTCGCAAGCAAGCCGCCGCTTGACCGCGCCGGGCCCATTGCATCTTGCGGCCCGGCGCTTCTCAGTGGGCAGCCGTCAATGGCTGCTGAGGCCTGCCAGCAGACGCGCGGTTGTGGCGGCGGAGGCGAGCTGGGAAGCGGTGATCGTGCCCACGACGCGGTCGTGCTCGCGGACCAGGGCCAGCGGTGCGTTCTTCATCCGTCGCAGCAGCGTGGCGGCGCGATCCCCCGCCTGCACGGCAGGCAACTCCGCAGCGGGCCGGCTCAGCCGGCGCAGTGAGGTGGTCGCGCGGGCGGCTGGAGGAACCGCCGCCAGCGCCTCCAGTGTGACCACCCCGGTCAGGTTGCCGTCGGCATCACCGAGCAAGTAGAGCTGCCGGCCGGGCACGACGTGGCGGTCGATGAAGGCCGCCACCGACAGCCAGTCCGGCAGCACCACGTCCGCGGGGGACATCACCTCGCGGACCGTGTAGCCGGCCAGATCCTGTTGCAGCCGGGCGTACTGGCCTTCGGCGGCGGCCGCCCGCAGCAACACCCAGCCGATCAAGGCGGTCCACAGCCCGCCTACCGAGCCCACGAGGAACTGATAGCCCCCCAAGCCGATGAGGCCGACACCCACCACTCGCCCCGCCTTGGTGGCGGTGGCCGTGGCTCGAGCGCGGTCACCATGGCGACGCCACAGCCAGGCATGGAGGAGCCGGCCCCCGTCGAGCGGTGCGCCCGGAATGAGATTGAACACTGCGAGGAGCAGATTGATCGCTCCCAGCCAGGCGAGCACCGCTCCGGCCAGGCCGGAGACGATCAGTCCCGGCGCCAGCAGCGCCGCTCCCAACACCAGGCTGATCGCTGGGCCCACCCCGGCCACCTTCAGCTCCACACTCGGGCTGGACATCTCCCCCTCTAGCTGGGCGACGCCGCCGAACAGCCAGAGAGTGATGCGGTCGACCTGCACACCGTTGCGCCGCGCCACTACCGCATGGCCCAGCTCGTGGGCGAGGATGGCGGCCAGCAATCCCAATGCACCTATCAGACCACCGGCGAGGTAAGCGGCGGGCGGGTAATCCGGCGCCGCCATCGGCAAGAGGCCGCCGGCAAGGCTCACGGTCACCAGGCCGGCGATCACCAGCACGCTCCAGTTCACCCCCACCGCCACTCCGGCGATGGTGCCCAGAGAGAAACTGCTCTTCATCGAATCACTCCTGACAGAACGCCCCCGGCGCCTGCGGCGGCGAGCCGCCAGTTGGGGCTCCAGCCGCCGGGCTTCCGGGACGCGGTTTCCTACCCTCTACACGGGTACAACGCTCGACGGACACACTCCCTTCCCAACGCTTCCCGACGAGGGAGGTCGCTTCGCGGGCGATTGACGGCCCTCCGAGCCAGCCCAAGGTCCCGCTTGGGAGTGCGCGTCAATTCCCCCCACCGGAGCGACCCGCCGCTCGCGTGGTTGATAGGTTGAGGGCAGTCAGCCGAGACCAGGGGGTCGGTGTGGAATACCGCCAGCAAAGACGGGACCCTCTCCGCGACGTCGCCGCCCTGCGGGACAAGCACGGAGGTCGTCTACCCAAGAAGAAGGCGCCGCCTCCCGAGTACGCGCCCACGTTCCAATACGAGGTTCCGCAACGGATGGCGGACACTGCCCCGCGGCCCCGGGAGCGGACTCGGAAGTGGTATGTCGTAATCGACGAGATCGTCGACGAAAGGGTCACCTACGAGGCGTGGCCCTGGCCCGGCCTCTCCGAGAGGGGACACCTCGCCTTCGATCTGGCCGCCGGTGCCCGCCGCACCGTCACCGCGGCCATCCTCCACCGGGTGGTGGCCGGCCACCGCGCGGGCTCGGCTTCGGAGCGCCCGCTGCGGATCGGTGACACCTTCCGGGTGACCGCCCGCAGCGTGGCGACTCCCACCAAGTGGGAGGCCGTGGAAGACGTCACCCAGTGGGCCCGCGGCAAGGCTCAAGCGGCCATGTACGCCGTGGCGGCGCCCCGCAAGCCTGAGGCAGAAGCAGAACAGCTGGAGGAGTCGCCGCCTCCGCCCCCCGAGCCGGTCACCAACGTCGGCCAGGCATTCGCGAGGCTGTAGATGGTTGTTCCTCGAGCTCCCCGCGACGGGTTGGTCGCCGGCGACTTCTGGGGATCGGTCGACGACGACCATCTCATTTACTTCTGCCTCAATGTGGGCGACGCCGACGCCCAGGTGCTGGTGTTGCCTGCGGTCGAGGAGACGGTGATCGACGCGCAGGGCACGGAGACGACGCAGACGCGCCGTCCCATCGTGGTGGTCGATGCCGGCACCCCCTCCAAACTGACGCGGTTTCTGGAAGCGCTGCCGGCGGCCTCCAACGGCAAGGTGCCTGCGGTGGACCGGATCGACCTGATCGTGGCCACCCATCCGCACGGCGACCACATCGCCGGGGTGCCCCTCCTACTGGAGACCTTCGGGGACAGGGTCGCCGAGTTCTGGGATCCCGGCTACTTCCATCCCAGCGCCACCTATCACGCCGTGATGGAGCAACTCCACCAGCACACCCACATCGTCTACGCGCAGCCCGCCTCCGGACTACGCCGCTTTATCGGGGATACCGAGATCACGGTACTCACGCCGTCGATCAACCTCCGCAACCGGTACGACACCTACGGCGTGGAGGTCAACAACGCCTCGATTGCGCTGCGGGTCGCCACCCCGGCGGGTCGAAGCAGGCTGACCGAATCCGGTTGGGAGCTGCTCGAAGGAATCAACGAGTCCACGCAGTTCAGCCTCATGCTCGGCGCCGACACGCAGACGGACAGCTGGTCCCATGCCCTCGTCGACTTCCCCCAGCTCGTCAAGTCGCAGAGCGAGATCGCCAAGGCGATCGGGGCGGCCACCCGCAACCGCGACTTTCTGCGCGCCGACGTGCTCAAGGTGTCGCACCACGGCTCCAAGAAGGGCGTGAGCTACGAGCTGGTCAACCGGATGCGGCCCACGTGGCTGCTGGTGTCGTGCAGCACCAATAGCCGCCACGGTTTCCCCCACGAGCTCAACCAGCACATCCTGCGGGAGGCGAAGAAGCCGCTTGCGCAGTCCGGGCGTCCGCACGATCCGTCCGAGGACCACGTGCGGGGCGTGTTCTACACCGCCCAGGAGGACACGGACGGCAGGCCGCTCGGTTCGGTCGCCTTCACCGGCAGCAACAACCGCAACGTGACCATGTGGCGGCTGGGCGATCGCAGCGGTGAAGCGGTCGACTTTGCCAGAGCAAGGCGCTGGACTACCCGGCCCGACAGCGGATGATCGAGGAGGTGAGGGTGACCGACCCAGGCCGTCGCCTCGGCGTCGCCATTTCCGGAGGGGGCCACCGGGCGTCGCTGTGGGGCCTGGGCACGCTGCTGTACCTGGTCGACAGCGAGATGAACGCCGACGTGACGGTGGTGTCGTCGGTGTCGGGAGGATCGATCACCAACGGCGTCGTCGGGCACCGGGTCGGGTTCCGGTCGACGAATCCGGCCGAGTTCCGGCGAGAGGTGCAGCCGCTGGTGACCCACATCACGACAGACGGCCTGTTCTTCTACGGGTCGGCCACCAACCGGTACCTCTGTTCTGCGCTGGCGCTGGCCGCGGCCGCCGCGGCCGCTTGGCTGCTGGTGGTGGGCATCATGGTCACCCAGGTCATCCGGGCGGTCCTCGACCTCATCGGGCTGTGTGCCTGCGGACCGGCACAGCAGGCTCCGCTGGGGTGGCCGGGCATCGGCGTAGCGGCGGTATTCGCGTTGCTGGCGGTGTTTGCACGCCGCTATGCCAAGGCGTGGAACCGCTGTGTGACCCTGGTCGGTGTGCTCGGGGTGGGGCTCGGGTTGGGCCCCGTGGTGGCGGCGGCAGCAGGGACCGAGTGGCGGCTGGGGCTAGAACGATGGTTCCCGGTGATGGTCGCCATCGCGCTGGCCCTCACCGTGCTGGCGCTCTACTGGTTCGAGCGGCGCAGCCGGGTGGCCGAGAAGGCCCTCGACTCTGTCCACTTCCGGGGAGCGAGCCTGGCCGACCTGGGGAGGGCTGTGGATCCCGCAGCCACCCACCACGTCCTCTGCGCCACGGAGATGCAGTCGGGGCTCCACGCCTACTTCAGCAGCCGCTTCGTCTACAGCTACGCCTTCGGGGCGTCGACCCAGACCGCCGACGTGCCGCTGGCCCGGGCGGTGCAGGCATCGGCAGCCCTCCCGGGGGCCTTCGCCGCCCGCCGCATCGACACCGCGAGTCTGGCGTTCTTCGATCCCGCTACCGGTGGGGCGCCGCCCGCTGCACCATCGATGGTGCTGCTCGACGGTGGGGTGTACGACAACATGGCCGAGCAGTGGTTCGTCGGCATGACCGGCCGGCGGGCACGCTGGACGGCCCCGCTGGCCGGGGGCAGCACCGTGGGCGACCTGATCTCAGAAGTCGATGAGGTGATCGTCTCCAACGCCTCGGCGGGCTGGGAGTGGCGTCCGCTGGGCGGCCGGGCGGCACGGGCGAGCCGGATGGTGACCGAGGCCAGCCTGCTGGGGAGGACCCAGGAGGTGATGTACAACACCATCGGCAAGCGACGGCGCGCCCATCTGTTCGACCTGTGGGATGCCGGCGAGGGCACCGGCACCTTCGTCGAGGTGGACCAGAACCCGCGTGCCCGGGTCCCCGCCTCCGACACGTTCGCCGGCCTGCGGCGGCGCCTCGACGCTCTGGGGTTGAGCGACACGGAGTGGGAGTCGGTGGTCGCCACCAGCGAGAGCTATCCGACCGTGTTGCGGCGGATCGCGCCCTCTGAGGCCCGCACCATCCTGTGGCACGCCTACGTCAACACCGCGGTGGCTCTGGCCGTCTTCCTCGACCGGCCCATACCCGATGAGCTTTCCCTGCCCACGGTGGAGTCCTTCGCCGCGATCGACCCCATCGAGGGACTGCTGCTGCAGGCTCCCTATTAGGAGCCCGAGCGACCGCTTTCCTGGTGTCTCGGCGCGCCCCAACTGCGCCCAGGGTCGCGACTCGGGTGAAGAGCGCCGTCAGGGGCCGGTGAGCTCGGCGGCCTCNNAACGCCAGGCCGGTCATGGTGGCGGTCGACAGGATGCCGTCGAGAAAGGTCATCTTGGCTTCGGAGCGGAGCGGAGCCGACGCCAGGGTTCGGGCCGTGCGACGTTTCAGGACGGCCAGGCTGAACATGGCCACCGCGGCGGCGGCCAGGTAGGCGATTCCCCACGGAGACTCCCCCGGCCGGCGTGCCGTCACCAAATCGCGGATGCTCACCCCCGCCAGCACCATGGCCAGAGCCACGAACGCCACCGCCACCAGCCGTAGCGCCCGCACGGTGCGCTGTGGATGGTCGACCGAGTGGCCGGGTGCCAGGTGCCACACCACGACCGACGACGCGAACACTTCGATGATCGAGTCGGTGCCGAAGCCGATCAGGGCCAGTGATCCGGCGGCGATGCCGAGCGCGATGGTGAGCACCGCCTCGCCAAGGTTCCAGACGATGGTGGCGTACTCGAGGCGGAGCGCTCGTCGGAGGAGACGGTTCCGGCTGGAGTCCATGTGCATGAAGTCGGGCTCAGGTCAGCATCCAACCGCCGTCGATACGGAGGTTGACGCCGTTCATCGACGGGTTCCTGAGCAGGAAGACGACGGCGTCGACCACCTCCTCGGTCTTCACCAGCCGGCCGATCGGCGTGCGGGCCCGCAGGCCATCGAGGACGGCCGCCGGCTTGTCCTTCCAGTACGGGCTGTCGCCCACCACAGCTGGGTGGATCGCGTTGACACGCACCGGCGCCAACTCGAGGGCCAGCGTGCGCACCATGGCGCTGACACCTCCGTTGGAGGTCGTCACCGTCGTCGAGCCCGGGTAGGGACGGTCTTTCGCCAGGCCTCCGAACAGCACGATCGAGCTGTCGTCGCCGAGTCGGTCGCTCAGGGCATGAATGACCTCGGTGTAGCCGACGAGTTTCATCGTGACGAGCTGGAGGGCCCCTTGGACGTCGTAGTCCCGCACGGAGTTCTCGTCGCGCTGTACCGCGACCAGCGCCAGATGCGCGACGGGGCCGACTCCCGCCAGTGCGGCGGCGATCTCACCAGGCTTGGTCAGGTCGAGGGCGATGCCAGTGGTCTTGCCTCCGACCTCGGCCGCGACGGCCTCGGCCCGCGACACGTCCCGCCCGGAGAGGATGACTTCGGCTCCCGCGTCGGCGTAGTGCCGGGCCAGCTCGCGTCCGATGCCCGAGGTCCCGCCGACTACGACGACGCATCCGCCCGTGCTCATCTTGCCTCCTCCATTTGTCCTGCGGATCGAGTGTAAGGCCGGCGGTGGTGGCTCCACCACAGCGGTATCGCCGACGGTCCACCCGAGGACGGGGCCGCCGGGCGATCGTTGAGGCAGTGAGCCGCGAAGTGGGCGCGCCGCAGGCATCGAGCTACGGACCCGGCCGCGCCGGACTCCGCCCCCGGACCCGCCTCAGATGATCGATCCGATCAGCCTTGCTCAGCCTGCTTCTTGGCCAGCTCATCGACGAGGTAGTAGCGCGACTCTTCGATGAGGTTGTGGGCTCGCGCCACGTCGATACCCACCAGCTTGCCGTCCCGCTTGCGAATCTCCCCGTCGATGATCACGGTGGCGACGTTCGACACGTCGGCCGAGATCACCACCGCGCCCACCGGATCGATGACCGGCGCCACATTGGGCGCCTTGCCATCGATGACCACGACGTCGGCTTTCTTGCCCGGGGTGAGGCTTCCTGTCTTGCCGGCCAGGTTGGCCACCGCCGCCCCGTTGATGGTGGCCATCTCCAGCACCTCGCGGGCCGGCAGCAGCGTCTCCGGTGCCTCGACGTTCTCCACCCAGGCGTCGTTGAGGACGAGGAGCCGCTCGTTGCCGAAGGCGGCCCGCATCTGCGTGAACATGTCGCCCGGCACGGTGGTCACCACGTCGATCGACAGGCTGGGCTTGATGCCGTGTGTCCGGCACGGGATCGTGGGCGGCGTGCCGTGACCCATCTGCATCTCGACCAGCGCCGCCACCGAGATGTGGGACCCGGAGTCCACGACCATCTGCCACTCCTCGTCGCTCAGGTAGCAGGAGTGGATGTAGGTGGTGCCCGGATAGAGCAGGTCCATGTCGGCGAGCTGCTTGACCATGCCGAAGCGACCGGCCAGGCGCCCCATGCCGACGTGGATCGTTATGGGGATGTCCAGCTCCTTGGCGAGCTCCCACTCGGCCTGCACCACCTCGGGCTTGCAGAACCCGGGCCCCCGGGTCGCCAGCGCCATCGAGATCAGACCGTCGTCGGAGCTGAAGTAGGTGTCGCGGATGCGGGTGACGTCGTCGGCCGGCACCACGATCTCGCTCTCGAACCAGTAGTCGGCCAGGGACGTGTTGGCGGAGCCGTAGGCGTACTGGGCCCTGATGCCGGTTTCGGTGAGGCCCCGGATGGCCGCGTCGGGATGGTCCGGGGTGTTGTTGATGTGCGACCAGTCGACCAGCGTCGTGATGCCGGCGTTGATGCACTCCAGCGAGCCCCACAGGTTCGACGCGTAGACGTCCTCGGCGCGGTAGAGAGGCGCAAACGAATCCAGCACCTCCACGAAATAGTCGTCCAGCGTGGCGTTGGGAGCGCAGTTCCGGATGGCCGCCTCCCAGGTGTGGCGGTGCGAGTCGATGAAACCGGGAATGACGATGTCGCCGGTCACGTCGATCACGTCGGCATCGCCGGCGTCGATCTGCGGTGCTACCGCAGCGATCTTGTCGTCCTCGATGAGTACGTCTCCTCGAGTGAGGTCGCCAATCTCGGGATCCATGCTGATCACCGTGCCGCCGCGGAGCAGCTTGCGTTCTGCCATTGCTCTGCCTCCTTCTGTCGGTCGATTCGATCTCTGGGTACGGGCGGGTCTGTCTACTCGGGGCCCTCCTCAGGTCTCGGGTGCGCGAGTGGAGGACATCGATCGGGGGCCGTTGCCGCGCGGTGCCGCTGCGCCATCAGCCCGCCTCATCGCCGAGCGCGTCTTCCAGGTAGCTCCAGTCGCGGGCGAAGCGGTAGGAGTGGCGAGCCGGGGGTTGCGGAGCTTGGGTCTCCAGCCACCGCACGATGCCCTCTCCGACGTTGGTGAATGAGTGCACGCATCCGACCCCGGCCCAGGCGACGTCGCCGGGACGGAGCCGGTAGGCCCGATCATCGAAGGTCGCCTCCACCTCTCCTTCGAGGATCAGGTAGGCCTCCTCCAGTGGGTGATCGTGGGCCCCGGCCAGCCCCTCGGGCTCGTACTGAACCAGGAACATGGTCGAAAGCTGTGCACCCAGGTCCTGATCGACCATCATCTTCACGGTGATGCCGCTGTAGACGAGCAGGGCGGTTCGCATGCTCGCCGAGACCGCCAGCTTCTCCTGGGTTTGCTGCATTGGATCCATGTGGGCGGGGTCGATGTGCCCGAACCACAGGTTGCGAGGATCGCGCACGTCGATGGCCACCGGGTCATTGGCCGCAACCGGGGGCACGAAATAGGTGTCGTTGTCGAAGCGGGGCCGTGGCATCGGCGCTTGCATGTCGGCCCACCGCACCGGCCCACCCGAGAGGTTGCGCCACGCGTGGGCTGCGCCGACGGGTACCACGCCGTAGTCGCCCGGGCCGAGGAGCCACGATCCCCCTGCGGTGTCGATGACCACCTCCCCTTCGAGCACGTAGAAGCTCTCCTCGAAGGAGTGGACGTGAGCGTCGATCGCACCACCGCCGTCGAGCGAGCAGATCCCGAAGCCCATCTGCACTCCACCGCTCGGTTCGTCGACCACCGAGGCGCGGGCGAAGCCCGCACTGTGCGCGGCGAACTCGGCCGGGATGTCGAAGGTCAGATCGCTCGACGTCTTCACGATGTGATGTGACATCAGCCGTTCCGTGGTCGACCCTGCCGCGTCACGAGGAGTTGGGCACGCGTGCGAGCGGTCCGTGCCGGCGATGCTCCAATCGTTTGCAGCGGCGGCGAACACAGTAACGCTCGGGGCGCAGCCACGTCGTCGGATCGCGCAGCTTTTCGACGCGGTCTCAGTCGCAGTCAAAACCCAAGGGGTGGTTCTGCCGGAAGCCTCGAATCACGAAGCCATGTTCCGCATATTGCAGCCGGAAGTGGGCACCGTCGGCCCGGAATTGAACGCAGTCGTGCAGCGTACCGCTGGCGGCGGCGCCGATCAGCCGCAGCTCGAATCCCCCTCGGCGCGGTAGTCGCGGGGGTGTCGCTCGATCGTTTCTATTAGGCACTCGAAGTAGCGGCGGCTGTCGCTTCCGGCCCAGGCCACCATCGTCTCCAGCCCGTGGTCCGCCGCAAAGGTCGGTCCCCGTGCCAGCCACAGTGCCTGCTCCACGAACACGGCAAGCCCGGCACCCACCGCCACCACCGCGAGCGCGCCGAGCGCCCGCTTCCGCGCCCGACCGATCCTCGTCACGTCGTCGACCTCCGCGACGGTCACAGTACCCCCGCCCGGCGTGGAGCAGGAAGGGCCTGGAGCCGTCACATCGCCTCCCCGGGGGGTGCAGGCGTCACTGCTGAGGTCCGCGGGCCGTTGTGGAGTGCCCACTTCGGGGTCGCCCCCGAGCGCTGAGCACTCCGCGAGGTCAGTCAGCGGCCTCTCGACCTCGCAACAGCGAGACACGGAAGGGCCTGAGCTCGCCGGTGGCGAACCCCTCAGCAATCACCGGATCCTCGAGCATGATCCGCCGAGCGGACTCCTCGTCGGGGGCCTCGAAGATGGCGATACCGGTGTTCACTGAACCCAGCGTGGGTCCGGCGAGTATCAACGTGCCGTCGGCCAGGAGTCGCTCGAAGCGAGCGAAGTGGCGGGCGTAGGCCTCTTCCTCGTCACTCGTCATGGTCGCCGCGAAGTCCTCCCGCGGGGCGTGGATGAAGTAGACCCATTCCGCCATGGGGCGCCATCGTACCGAGGGTCGGAACGCCGGTGTACGAGGGTCTTCCTCGTCGGTCGCCCCACGACCGATCGGAGGGTGTGAGCTGCTCGGGGCGGTGTCCGGGCCAAGTGCCGGAGCCCCTGCTGCGGTGTGCGACCCCTAGGCGCCGATCCCGAGTGATGCGGGCGCCGGAACCTCACGGCTCTTGATGGGCTGACATTGGCGCGGGCACGGGTACCGGTTCAGGACTCTCTGACATCCCGCAGTGGGCGTCACAGAGCCGCCCAACATGGCGTCGTGTGAGCAGACAGATCGAGCCCAAGGCGAGCAGTTGGTACGCCTGGAGCGCGACGAAGACCGCGACTCGAGTTGTGACCGCGTACACCAGCAACAGCGCCGCGGCCACGCTCCACACCAGGTATGCCCGCAAGCTCACCCCAGCCGTGCAGCGGGCTCGCAGCAGGTGGCCCACCTGCGGCAGGTACGCCACCATGACGAGGCCCGTGCCTACGAACCCGACCCACTCGAGTGACACGAGAGCCTCCCGTCCTCGATCGCCTGGGCGTCCCTCAGATTCACCCCGCGCGACAGGGGGCCCGGGTAGCCGGCGTTCGCAAGCCCGGAACGAGGGCTAGAACCGGAATCCCCGCGGGGTGATCGGTCACCGGGACTACCTGTCGAAGGACCGGATCCTTCGCGGCTGCGGAGCCGGCTGCAACGCAGAGTCGGGGCCGGCCGCATCGCTAGCCGCTCAGCGCGACCGACGGGGGCCTCATGCTCTTCGCGGAGGCTGGTCATGTCGGGCTTGATCAACGCCGGATCCAGTCCTAGGGGTCATCATGTCGCAAAGGGGCGCCATCATGTCGCCAAGAGGGGGCCGTGATTGCCTGACGACAACGACCATCTCCCGCCAGATACCGCTTCGACGCATCTCAATGATCTCGAGGCCGGCGGCGGCGACGTTCTCTTCGGTGCGGCGATTGGCTCGGAACCCGCACAGGCGGCGGGTGACGACGGTCGCCAGGTCGGCCAGCCAGCCCAGGAAGCGATTGCGGGGCCGGACGTGCTCCAGCAACAAGACTCGCCCGTCCGGATTGGTGACCCGGCCCAGTTCGCGTAGTCCGGCGACCGGATCCGCCACCGAGCAGAACAGGCACGTCGCCACGGAGGTGTCGAACGTGTCGTCGGGGTGAGGCAGCTTCGCGACATCGGCCACATCGAGGGCAATACTGCGCTCGAGATGGGCGGCCCGGGAGCGGGCTCGCGCCAGCATTCGTGGCGACACGTCGATTCCCGTGACGGCGACCCCATCTGGGTAGAGGCCGAGGTTCTTCCCCGTGCCGACGCCCGCTTCGAGTACCTTGCCCTGTGCCTGAGCCAGTAGCCGCCGTCTCCTTCGACCAGTGCCCAGCCACTCCATTGGCGCCGCCAAGAGGTCGTACCAAGGGGCAATCCGGTCGTACCGGCGGGTCACCGCCATCTGCTCGTCGGGCCCGGGGGAATTGTCTGCATCGGGCGGCCGGTCGGGTACCTCGCCCAGCGGCTCGTCCTCTGTGGGGCGCCACAGAAGGGCCGATACCGGAACCGGAGCCTCGTTCGACGGTCGGCTTTCCTGGTTCAACCCGCGATCACCTTTCCCCGCAGCATGCCCATCTGGCAGGCGAACTCGTACTCGCCGGGTTCCGCGGGAGTGAACTCGACCGGTACCTCGGTCCCGGTGGGCAGATCGGCGGCCAGTCCGAAGGCGTCGAAGATGACGCGCTCCGAGCAGGGGTCGGCCTCCCGCCGGTCGAAGATCAGTCGCACTGGTCGCCCTGCCTCGACCTGGATGGTGTCGGGCGAGTAGCCACCCTTCACGATGATCTTCGTTTCTTGTACGCCCCCGTCCGTGAAGTCTGCGGTGATGCCAACCCGCTTCCCGAGCCAGAAGTACCAAACGATCAGCCCGATCGCCCCGAACCCGGCCAGGATGACGATCACGACGTCCATGATGCTGCCTCCTTCACATTCGACGGCCTCCAACGGCGCAGCCGGTTGGCGTTGGAGACGACCGTCACCGACGAGAACGCCATGGCGGCGCCGGCGAGCAGCGGGCTCAGCAGCACCCCGAAGAACGGGTACAGCAGGCCGGCCGCAACCGGAATCCCCAGAGTGTTGTACCCAAAGGCACCCACCAGGTTCTGACGGATGTTGCGCATCGTTGCGTTGGAGAGTTCGATGGCGGTCACCACCCCGGCGAGACTGCCCTTGACCAGGGTGATGTCGCCGGATTCCATGGCGACGTCGGTACCCGTTCCCATCGCCAAGCCGACGTCCGCCTGGGCTAGGGCCGGCGCGTCGTTGATGCCGTCGCCGACCATTGCCACCACCTTGCCTTCCCGCTGGAGGAGCTTGATCTGGTTGGCTTTGTCATCGGGGAGGACCTCGGCGAGGACCCGGTCGATACCCACTCGCCGGGCAACAGCGTTGGCGGTGCGAGCGTTGTCGCCGGTGAGCATCACCACCTCGAGGCCGAGGTCGTGCATGCGCCCGATTGCCGCCACCGAGTCGTGCTTGACCGTGTCGGCCACTCCGACGACGCCGGCGAGCACCCCGTCTACACCCACGACCATGGCGGTCTTCCCGTCATCGGCGAGCCGCTCCAACGCGCCTTCGGCGCGTCCGGCATGGATGCCTTGGTCCGCCATGAACTTGAGGTTGCCCAGCACCACGCGTCGACCGGCGACGGTGGCGGCGATGCCGTGGCCGGGAGTGGCCTCGAAATCGTCGGCTTCGTCGAGTGGTAGGTCGCGGAGCCGGGCCCCTTCGACGATCGCTTCGCCCAGCGGGTGCTCCGATCCCCGCTCGGCCGACGCGGCCAGAGCCAGGATCTCCTTGTCTTCGAGGGTGCCGAGGGGGATGACATCGGTCAAGGATGGCTCGCCTCGGGTGACGGTGCCGGTCTTGTCGAGCACCACGGTGGTGAGACGCTGTGCGGTTTCCAGGGCGTCGCCGCTCTTGATCAGAATGCCCGCTTCTGCCCCTTTGCCGATCCCCACCATGAGGGAGGTGGGGGTGGCCAGACCGAGGGCGCAGGGGCAGGCGATGACCAGCACCGTCACCGCGGTGATCACGGCATAAAGCGACGCTGGGCTCGGGCCGACCGCATACCAAACCATGAAGGTGAGCACCGCCACAATCATCACGGCAGGTACGAAGTAGCCGGCCACCTTGTCGACTGTTCGCTGGATAGGGGCCTTCGAACCCTGGGCGTCCCTGACCATTTGGATGATCTGCGACAGCATCGTGTCCCTTCCGACCCGAGTGGCTCGGAAACGGAACGATCCAGTCTTGTTGATGGTGGCCCCGATCACCGTGTCGCCTTCTACCTTCTCGATCGGGATCGGCTCGCCGGTGACCATCGATTCGTCGACCGCCGAAGCCCCCGCGAAGACTTCGCCGTCCACCGGGATCTTCTCCCCTGGACGGACGACGACCACGTCGCCCACGACCACGTCCTCGATGGGGACGTCTACCTCGAGCCCGTCCCGAACCACCCTGGCGGTCTTCGCCTGGAGGCCGATCAGCTTCTTCAGCGCCTCCGAGGTCTTGGCGCGGGCCCGGATCTCCAACGCCATGCCCAACACCACCAGTGCCGTGACGACGGCGGTGACGTCGAAGAAGACGTCGCGCAGACGCTCTTCGGGGAAGATGCCCGGAAACAGCAGCGCCGCAGTCGAGTAGAGCCACGCGGCAGAGATCCCCGTGGCAATGAGGGTGTGCATGTTGGCCTGACGGTGCTTGAAGGCTGCCCACGCTCCGGTGAAGAACTGCGAGCCCGACCAGAGCAGCACCGGCAACGTCACCAAGGCCATGCCGGCCCAGATGACGTTGAGCGCCGTCGATCCCTTCTCGGGGATCCCCGGAAAGAGCTCCGGATAGGAGAAGTAGATCACCGGCAGCGACACCACCGCCGCGAACCAAAACTTGCGCAACAACGTCCGGTACAGCTTCTCCCGAGCCGCGGCCTCAACGTCCTCATCCGTGTCATCGGGAAGGTCGGGTGCTTGCCGTGCCGAGTACCCGGCTCCGGTGACGACATCGGTGAGCACCTCAACCGGGACGCCGTCCACCTCCACGGTGGCTTCCTCCGTGGCGAGGTTCACCCGGGCGTCGATGACGCCGGGAGTCGACGTCAGCGCTCGTTCGATAGTGGTGACACACGATGCGCACGTCATGCCCTCGATCGCGAGGTGAACGCTGTGGACCCGGTTGCCGGCCGGGCCCACATACTCATGAGGCGACTCATCCTCCTCATCAGAGGACTCGTCCTCGGCGGCCGTTTCTTGACTAGCGCCTTCCGCGTATGCAGTGGGATCTGCTTCGAAGGTTGCCCGGCAGCGTTCCGAGCAGAACCCGACATCGGGATAACCGTCCACCGTTAGGGCGTTCTCGTCGACCGGCATTCCGCAAACTGGATCTCGCATGCTCTGCCTTTCTCACGTCTTGCGACCACCGTACGCCTTCCATCCAACTGGAAGGTCAAGTGCTTTCCTTTCTGCCGAATGCGCGGCCGCGGCCTCCACGCGAATGCGGGAGGCGAGGTTGACGGCGGTTCCGGCGATGATGCCCAGGGCGGCCCCCCCGATGACGTCCAGGGGCAAGTGGGCCCCGACGTAGACTCGCGTCACCGCGACCAGTAGGGCGATGCCGTACAGGCTCCACCGCACCTTCGTGAGAACGTAGGGGGAGAGCACGGTGGCCAGCATGAAGACCACCACGGCATGCCCCGAGGGGAAGCCTACCCCTTCGGCGCTAGCGCTGATCCCGAGGACGGCGTCGTCAAAGAGAGCAGCCGGCCGGCCCCGGTCGGACACCTCTTGCAGCCCTTGGACGGCGAGCCATCCGAGGAGGATCGCGCTGGCCAGCAACGCAGCCGGCGGCTGCCAGCGCCGGGCCAGCAACCACAAGGCGGCTCCGGCGATCGGGATCATCGCCGATGATCCGATCACCTGTATCGCCCACACCACTGCATCCAACGCACCGGGGAGACTGTTGATGCCGCGAAAGATCGCCGTCTCCCAGATCGCCGGTGGGTCCGCGAGCAAGGCAACCGCACCGCTGAGCGCGACAAGGGCACCCGCCAGGCGCAAACCGTCCCACAGGACGCGGTTGGTCCTCCCCGGACCGGCGTCGGAGTTTCCCAGGAGGAGTGCTTCCTCTGCGGGCACCTCTTCCCTCGAGAGAGGGGTGGATACAAACAACCGCCAGGCCCGGGCGGGCAAGCTCCCGACCCGTTTCGCACCGTATCTGGCGACGGCGACCGCAATCGCCGTCGCGACAAACAGCCCCAAGCCGACGCCGACCCGCCGGCCCACGGTGTCGGCAAACAGCGTGAATCGGGCCGTTACCCCCAGGCCGACGGCCGCCGCGATGATCGGCACGAATCGAGGAATGGCCTGGGCCACGATGAACCCGACGCGGGCGAAGAAGATGGCGGCCACGACGCCAATCGCCCATAGCCAGCCGATGCCCTTGACGTACCCGTCGGGATCGAAATAGTTCCAGGTGGTGCCCGGGAAGAGCGCTGCAGTCAGCCCGAGGAAGGCGGCGGTAGCGATCACATACACGGTTGGGCGGCGCAAGCCGATCGGCGCCGCCATGCTGGTTCCGGGACCCGAGACTACGTCTGTCGCCGTCGCGCGGGCGGTGAGTGCTGTCCGACGCTCCGCGAGTCGTCTACCGCCAGCTTTGCCGTATGCATCGGAGATCAGGATGCCGAGCGAGAGGAGGATGCCTGCGCCCATGGCGCCCGGAATGAACACGTGAAGCCCGTCGCGGTCTAAGTCGTCGACGATCCACGAGCGACGGGCGGGGATCATGCTGCCTCCTCGCCGGTCGCTTCCCGAGATTGGTGGATCGTGACCGTCCCCGCCGTTCCGTCGACCGTTACCTCGTGTGTGCGGCTCTCGAGCCGGTCGACGATACCGGGGATGTTGAGCACGGCCGGGAGCCCGAGCTCTCGAGCCACGATCGCGGCGTGCGACAGTGGACCGCCCTCCTCGACGATAATCGCCCCGGCCGTCAGAAAGAGAGGAGTCCATGACGGATCGGTGGTCCGAGCCACAATGATCTGTCCGCGGTCGAGCGGCTCGGTCGGGTGGTGGACGACCACCGCGTCACCGCGATGGCGGCCCGGGCTGCCCCCCCAGCCAACGAACGAATCGCCGGTGACTCGTTGCGTTTCGACGGGTGGGGGCCGTCCGATGAAGAGCTGGGGCAGCGGCCCCTCCGATGCGGCCGCGTCGTGCTGGCGGCGGCGGCGAGAGATGATTGCGTAGCTCGGGCCGGCACCGGAGAAGGCGGCGGCGACCTCAACAGATGTGAGGTAATCGACATCGTCAGGGGATTCGATCGCGCGCAGCTTTGCCAGCCGGTGCCCTATTACCACATGCGCTCTGCGGACCTCACCGCCGAGCCTCAGCAAAGCCGTCTTGGCTCGTTCCCGCCGGTTGAGGAACTCGAACGCGTCGGTAACCATCCTGCGCAGCATCCGTTTGCGCATATCGACGACCTGGCCGGTCACGAGGCGTGTGACCCGCCACGCCCACTTCTTGGTCAGTTGTTGCTCGAGCTCGGCGAGCGCCCGCAATCGGTCGACGGAGGTTCGAGGCTTGGTCGTCGCCTGCGTGCCGCACTGGCATCCCGCCGCCGTCGAACCGCACTCAGGGCACATGATCTGGCCGGCGTTGATGGCCTGCCGAAGGGCTTGCCACACGAGGCTTTGCTGCTCTGCCCAGGTGGGGCCGGCAAAGACCGCGGCCGAGCCCCCAAGATGGAGCAGCTCATCCAAATCCTGAAGGAGTACGCGGCCGGCCGCGCTGTCGTTGAGTCGGGTGCGGATCTCGTCGGGTCCCGCACCCTCGGTAAGGCTCGCAGCGAGCGCATCATTGCCCAGGCCGTCACGCACGAGATCGCAGACGCTGAAGGCCATGTGCCCACCGCAGGTGTGTATCCCTCCCGAGGTGAGGCGCTGCACCCAGACGCCGATCTCATCGCTGGGGAGCCGGCCCTCCAGGAAGAGCTCGATCCCGCGGTACGCTGCGGCCGCTGCTGCGGCAACGGCCAGTTCGGAGGCAAAGGCACGACCCGCCAGGTCGAGCAGCCGGTGCCGGTAGGCGATCAACTCGTCGTTCGAGAGCTTCCCCATGTCCACTCGACTCGCGATCACCAGGTCGACCGACCTGATGACGATCTCGGCCTCTCGGGCGAAGTGGTTGCGGACGCGGACTTCCCTCGTCGCGTGGAACGCCGTCCGCAGCCCGCCGGCCGTGCGATCGCGCGAGGCTCTGGGCGCCTCGCCCGTACCATCGGAGACCACCCGCCCGAAGTACTGTCGTTCCAAGTCGTCGCTGGACCCGCCGGGAAGAGCGGACGCGACCAGCTTGAGGAGATCGAGGTTCAGCGCCGCCCGCCCGCGAAAACGGCCAATCATCCCGTATGGTTCGGCCAGCTCCTCGGGGAGCGCATCGAGGCGGTCGAACAGCCGACGGAAAGCGTTCTCGAGCAGAGGCCCGACCGTGGTCCACACCAGCGGTGGCAGCATCCCGGGCACCATCTCGGCGATACCGGCTGTCGTGTAGGTCCACGACGGCAAGGGCTCAGTGTCGAATCCGTCGTCGCCGCCGACGGCCTCCGGGACCGTGGTGATCGGGCGAGCCTGAACCAGATAGAGCTGCTCGCCGTCATATGCCCACTCCACGTCCTGCGGGCATCCGAAACGGGCCTCGACCCGCAGGGCCCAGTCCACCACCTCGTTGAGGACCGGATCGGCGCCGTCGAGGCCGTGCCGGGGACGACGACGGGGGACGACATGGGCCACGGGGGTGACGTCGCCGGAGACCAGCTTCTCCCCCAGCCCCTCGACCGCTTCCAGCCGCACCGCCCCCTCTTCGCCACCGGGATCCACGGTGAAGACCACGCCGGCCAAGCGGGCGTCGACGAGGCGCATCACCACCACTGCCATCGCCAAGCCCGACTCGTCGATGCCGCGAAACCGGCGATACGAACGGGGAACAGGCAACCACAGAGAGGACCACACCAGCCGGACCGACTCGAGGATCCCTTTGGATGTGCTGACGTCGAGGAACGACCGGTACTGACCGGCGAACGATGCCGCGCTCATGTCCTCGGCGGTCGCTGAAGAACGGATTGCCAGCCGACCGTCCCCTGCCACCGTTTCGGCGAGCGCCAGGATCTCGGCTTCGAGCCCCTGAGGCATGGAGGCGTTGAGGAACTCTTCCTCTACCCGCTGGACCTGCTCCTGACGCTGATGGGGAGCGGGAAGCGAGCCGGCGCGGAGCTCGTCCAGGAACCGGGACAGACCTGAGCCGGCCACGAACCGCCGATACCCTTCGGTGGTGACGGCGCCCACCGCCGGAACCGGAGCGCCCCAACCGATCAACCGATCGAGCGACGCCCCTTTGCCCCCGATGAGGTGCTCGGCAAGTCCCTGACCTGAGAGCACCGCGGTGGCTGGCACCGTCACGGTCCGTCACCTCCCCCCGGTCGGGTCGAGCCCGGAAGCGAAGAGCATCAGCGCTCGGTCGACGATCGTCTCCGACGATTCCCCGGTTACCGCGGCTCGGTTTTCCAGCCAGAGTGCCAGATCGGCCCGCAGCTGGACCTGGTGGCGGCGGCGGCCGAGTCGGGCCAGGGCCGCTACTTGCAGGGCGAGCGCCATGGCAGCTACGACCGTGAGGTCCCAGTTGCCGCCGATGGCGGCGTCCACAGCTGCAATGATGGTCACCGAAGCAGCTGCAATCACCAGCATCCTGGTCGTGAATACCGCCCCCATCAGCCACCTCCCGCGCCGACTTGCGCCGTTGACGACCCCACCTGGCAGTTCTCCCGGTCTTCCCACAGCCGCTCGAGCTCACGCCAGCAGTCTTCGCAACCGCACAGCTCGTCGAGCGCAGCCAGTACTCCGTCCCGTTCGAGGCAGGCGATCAAACAGTTCCCGCAAACGGCGTACCCGATCTCGCCCGCATCGTCAGTGATCTCGGGCTCTAGCAAGGCCAAGGTCGTGTTGCACGATTCACACCGGAGCCCATCACGCGAGGTGGCGGCAATCCCCCACTCGTGTGATTGGTCCCACTCTTCCGGATATACCCGGCTCATGCTCGTCTCCTCTTCGCCGACCCGGCAGCTCCCCCAGAGGTCGCCGACTCGGGCCGCCCTGAACATCTCATCTGAGTCGTGACCGCACCGTATCCCTTCCTCTCGACAGGAAGGTCAAGGGAGGCACCTCAACAAGCCGGGTGAACGGGCGGTGTCCCTCGCGCTCACCGAACTCTCTCCAGTCATGCCACCTCGCGCCGGCTCACGCGACCGGAACCGGCTCCGGCTCCTGGGCGGGCTCCGAGACCTCACGCTCCAGGACGACCCGGGGCAAGATGCGATCCAGCCACTTGGGCAGCCACCAGGCCCGCTCACCGAGGAGGCGCATCGTGGCCGGAACCAAGATGACCCGAACGATGGTGGCGTCGATGAGAACCGCTGCCGCCAGGGCAAACCCCAGTTCCTTGATGAGCAGGATCGGGGAGAGGAGAAAGGTGCCGAAGACCACCACCATGATGGCGGCGGCGCCGGTGATGACTCTTCCCGTCCGCTCGAGGCCCATGGCCACCGCCTGCTCGGTGGAGTGACCCCGGTCGTAGAGCTCGCGGATCCTGCTCATCAGGAACACCTCGTAATCCATGGAGAGCCCGAAGAGAATGGCGAAGAGCAGCACCGGAGTGATCCAGTTGATCGTCCCGGTGGACGTGAAGTCGAACACTTTCTCGCCCAACCCCTCCTGGAACACGAGGACGAGCAGCCCATAGGCCGCCAGCACCGACAGCAGGTTCATGATCACCGCCTTCAGCGGAACCACCACCGAGCGGAACAGGACCATGAGCATCAGGAACGTGGCGGCGAGGATGATGCCGATGACGAGTGGGAAGCGGGCGTAGAGCGCCCGGCTGCCATCGGCCTCGATGGCAGAGGTGCCTCCCACGAGCACTTCCGAGCCCTCGAGTTCCGAGACCGTGGGAAGGATGTCGTCTCGTAGGTCGCCCACCGTGTCCCACGCATCGGGCGACGAAGGGTCGATCGCCAGGTGACCCATGATCACGGTGGTGTCACCATCGCCGTCGAGGTTGACGAAGTTGCGCAACGGACCCGCCAACTCGGGGGGTACTGCGCTGAACCCGTCCGCGTAGAGCGCCTGGTAGCCCTCGAGGCCGAGATCGGGTGCCAGGGTCGTCATGCTCATTGCACTCGCGAAACGCGGGTCGGCGGCGATCTCGTTCGTGAGTCGATCTACGCCGGCCACGACCTGAGGGGCGCCGACGCTGCCCTCGGTCCGCACCACCACCTCGACCGGGGACAGCATTCCGGCCCCGAACTCCTCTGACAGGATCTCGAAGCCTTGCCGGCTCTGGTAACCCGCGCCGAGCTGGCCGACACCGATCGTTCCCTTTTCGAGCCCCAAGGTGGGCCAGGCGAGCGCACCGAGAACCACCACGCCGGCGAGTGCGTACCGCACCGGTCGCTGCATCACGTGAGCTGCCCAGCGGTGCCACAGTCCACCCTTCCGGGATCGGTCGAGGAACCGCGTGAGTGTGCGCGGAGCCTCGATCCGGTCGCCGACGACCGCGATCACGGCAGGCAGCAGCGTGAGGCCGGCTGCCACGGCTACCAGCACCACCAGGATCCCACCGATGCCCATGGACATCACCGTGGGCTCGGCCGTGGCCAGGAGAGCCGACAGGCCGATCACGACCGCAACGCCCGAGAACGCGATCGCTTTGCCGGCGTGGGCCACCATCTCCGCGGCCGCGGTCCCGACCTCGCGGCCCGCTTTTCGCTCAGCGCGAAAACGAGTGAGCATGAAGAGTGCGTAGTCGATACCGACCGCCATCCCCAGCATGACGGCAAACGTCTCCAGAAAGACGGACAGGCCACGCCACTCTCCCACTAGCACGGCCAACGCCAAGGCGATGACGATGGAGAGAATCGCCAGCAGCAGCGGCAGGGTCGCCGCCACCAGGGCCCCGAACACCACGATCAGCACCACCATCGCCACCGGAAGACCCACCGCTTCCGCCCGGGCGAGGCTCTCTTGGCTGGCCGCAGAGATATCGGCATGAACCGCCTCGATACCCGTTACCCGCGCCTCGAGCCATGCCGGAGTCGTAGCGCCTTCAACCGCGGCGAGGAGGTCTTCCGAAGCCAGCATCGCGTCGCCGTGATTCGTCTGGCGCAAATCCAGCAACGCGAAGGTGGCTCTGCCATCCGGGCTGACGAGAGCCGGGTTGCCCGACGAGTAGAAGCTCACCACGCCCGTGACGTGGCCCGTTTCCTCGATCGAGTCGATCAGGCCTTCCGCCGCCCTCCGGTATTCGGGGTCCTCGACGGGGAATTCTTCGCTCGAGAGCACCAACACTTGCTGGAACGCGCTCCGTGAGGCGAACTCCGATGCGATGATGTCGGCCGCTTGCTGCGACTCGCCGGCATTACCCGATTCCACACCCCGATCGAACACTTCTTGGATCCGTGGGGCGAACACCGCGCCCACCACGAAGAACACGAGCCATGCCGTCACGACCAGCCAGCGGTACCGCACCGC